>Ga0189285_100031_pt1 | contig 173468 bp, 167 predicted proteins | sample GEYOminimetaG_FD_130315 | JGI IMG/M metagenome (GOLD analysis project Ga0189285, IMG submission 130315) | Marine microbial communities from the Costa Rica Dome - GEYO mini metaG | ecosystem: Environmental > Aquatic > Marine > Oceanic > Photic zone | place: Costa Rica: the Eastern Pacific... | reverse complement strand
TGCCTGACGACCATAGCGGTCTGGAACCACCTGATCCCATCCCGAACTCAGAAGTGAAACAGACCAGCGCCGATGGTAGTGTGGCGTTGCCCATGTGAGAGTAGGTCATCGTCAGGCTCCTAACACCAAAAACCCCAGCATCCTCGATGCTGGGGTTTTTTATTGCCTGAAAATCACGCCCTCACTCACCACAACCCGGTGATATACTTCCTCCACAAAGAACAAACTCTGACAATGGAGTCACCCAATGCCTGCCACTGATCATCTGGTCATCTTTGATACAACGCTCCGCGATGGTGAGCAAAGCCCCGGTGCCACAATGAATAAAGCGGAGAAGCTCCGCATTGCGAAAGCGCTGGAAAAGCTTCGGGTCGACGTTATCGAGGCAGGATTCGCGATTGCGAGCCAGGGTGATTTCGAGGCGGTGAAAGGGATAGCAGAAACCATTAAGGATTCCACGATCTGCAGTCTCGCCAGAGCGCTTGATAAGGATATCGACCGCGCAGCGGAAGCTATCCGGCCGGCACAACGCGGTCGTATACATACGTTCATCGCCACGTCGCCTATTCACATGAAGCACAAGTTGCAGATGCAGCCGGATGAAGTGATTGAGCAGGCGGTTCGATCAGTAAAGCGTGCTAGAAGCCATGTGGATGACGTTGAGTTTTCGTGCGAAGACGCAGGGCGCTCGGAGTTGGACTTCCTGTGCCGGATCATTGAGGCAGCCATTGATGCAGGCGCCACCACGATCAACATTCCCGATACCGTGGGCTACGCGATCCCAGAGCAGTTCGGTGAAACCATCCGTCAGCTCATGAACCGGATCCCCAACGCCGATAAAGCCATTTTTTCGGTACATTGCCATAACGATCTGGGTCTGGCTGTCTCAAATTCACTAGCGGCGGTCTCCCAGGGCGCTCGCCAGGTTGAGTGCACCATCAATGGGTTAGGTGAGCGAGCCGGTAATGCGGCGCTTGAGGAAATCGTGATGGCGGTCCGTACCCGTCAGGACCTGTTCAACATCGACACTCGCATTGATACCCAGCACATCGTGCCCGCGTCGCGGCTGGTTTCCACCATCACCGGGTTTCCTGTTCAGCCCAACAAGGCGATCGTGGGTGCCAATGCCTTCGCCCATGAATCGGGCATTCACCAGGATGGGGTACTGAAGCACAGGGAAACCTACGAGATCATGCGGGCGCAGGATGTGGGCTGGCACACCAACAGTCTTGTGTTGGGTAAACATTCGGGGCGTAACGCGTTCCGTACCCGTTTGCTAGAACTCGGGATCCAGTTTGAGACCGAAACCGAACTGAATGAAGCGTTCACACGGTTCAAGGCACTCGCTGATCTCAAGCACGAAATTTTCGACGAGGATCTGCAGGCGATTGCCAGCGATACTCGCCAGAAAGAGGAAGACGGCCGGTATGGGCTGGTCTGCATGCAGGTATGCTCTGAGACCGGTGTCGTGCCCAAGGCCAATCTGACGCTCACTGTGGACGGCAAAGAACATAAGGTCGAGGCGGAAGGTAGCGGTCCGGTCGATGCGACCTTCAAGGCAATCGAATCTCTGGTGGATTCAGGCTGCAATCTCCAACTGTATTCCGTAAACAACATCACCAGCGGCACCGATGCCCAGGGCGAAGTGACTGTGCGCCTGGAACGCGGTGGTCGGATCGTTAACGGCGTGGGTGCGGATACTGATATCATCATTGCGTCCGCCAAAGCCTACATAGAGGCTCTGAACCTGATTAGCAAGGGCGGAATTCGACAGCATCCCCAGGTCGCGGATGTGTGAGAATGTGAGTGCGGCGAGTTCCTATAGGCGAAGTGAATGATTGGATCGGAAGCAGAGCGTCAATTTTACTTGGGAGCGGCGGGGATACGGATGTGGTATGCCCGGCAGCCGCTCCCGGGTGCTGCGCCCAGTCCAGACTTTGTGTATCCAGAGGAGAGCGCAGCTCCTGAGACAGTTCCAGGGCAGCCCGAGCCGGTAGCCCGTCGGGCAAGTGGTTCGGTCCGCGTTGGCACGGAGAAGCCGGCTGCTCCGGATCGCACCGAAGGCGTTGCCCAAATAGCCGATCTGCAGGCATTGATGGGTGGTAAGGCTGGCGTTCCGGAAAAGGCGCCGCCGCAGTCCCCCCCAACGCCCTCTTTGCCGGAGGCGCCAACCGAAGCTCCGAATTCAAGGTTGTCTGAGGAAGTGTCGGCGCGACCGTCCCGAATCCCAACCTTGAGTGCCAATCTCATGATCTGGGCGGGGAGCAATGTGGTTCTTATCGGAGGCATGTCCGAGGATGCCAGCGGTCGTCTGCAGGAGACGCTTGCGATGAATATTCTCAAGAGCTTGGGAGAGCATAAGCCCCGGGTTCTGGGCCGGGTGATCTGGCCCATCTTCAACAATCTGCTGGTCCCAGGGAACTCCGGCCATGACCTTGTTGAGGTGATTCGCCACATTCTGTCAGGTCTGGAGCGTAAGCCTGTTGTTGTTCTGCAGGCCGGAGAGGATTCGGAGCAGGGCTGGTTGGAAGCAGCTCTCGGCCGTGATGCGGCAGTTCGGTTTCCGCACACCCTCGCGGAGATTGCCGGTAACCCGACGCTCAAGCGATCCCTGTGGCAACAAATACGGCCTATGGTCGCCCGTTAATGCCCTATCCGGAAGCCTACCAAAAAGTTCTCAACGCCGATCTGCTCATACGTCCTCTGGTGCCTGAGGATGTGCCGGCAGTGCTTGATATAGAGCGCCAGGGGTATTCCCATCCCTGGAGTGAATCGGTGTTTCTGGATTGTTTCAAGGACAACTATCGGGTCTGGGGTGCCTGCCATGGCGGCGATCTTGTTGGCTACGCTGTCCTGGCTTACATCGTTGATGAAGCGCATTTGCTGAATATCTGCGTGCACCCGAGAGCCCGCGGCGAAGGCGTGGGACGCTATCTGTTGAGGCACGTTCTGGCAACCGCAGCCCATGAGGGTATGTCCCAGCTGTTGCTCGAGGTCAGGGTCAGCAATCATGCCGCTATCGCGTTGTACCAAGATGAGGGTTTTCGCGAAATCGGTCTGCGCCCCGGGTATTATCCGGCTGCCAATGGACGGGAGGATGCACGCGTTATGATGCGTGCTCTCGGCCAGTGAGTGCTCAAGTGCGAGTTAGCGTCACAGAGGCATAGGGCCTATAATGGCCGCCTTTTCCAGAACATCAGATTCAGGTTGCTTTTCGATTATGTCTAACCTTTCCCAGGAAGTGGCCAAGCGCCGCACCTTTGCCATTATTTCGCACCCGGATGCCGGTAAGACTACGATTACCGAGAAGGTGCTGTTATTCGGCCAGGCCATTCAGAAGGCTGGTACCGTCAAGGGAAAGAAATCCGGTCAGCACGCCAAGTCTGACTGGATGGAAATGGAAAAAGAGCGGGGTATCTCGGTTACCACCTCCGTAATGCAGTTCCCCTATGGTGGCAAGCTGGTGAACCTGCTGGATACGCCGGGCCACGAGGATTTCTCCGAGGATACCTACCGGACCCTGACAGCGGTCGACTCCTGCCTGATGGTGATTGACAGCGCCAAGGGTGTCGAGGAGCGAACCATCAAGCTGATGGAAGTTACCCGCTTGCGGGATACCCCCATTCTCACCTTCATGAACAAGCTGGACCGGGATACCCGGGATCCGGTGGAGCTGATGGATGAGGTTGAAGAGGTCCTGAAGATCGCCTGCGCGCCGATCACCTGGCCTATTGGTATGGGCAAGAGCTTCAAGGGTGTGTATCACCTGCTGCGGGATGAAGTCATCCTCTATCAGTCCGGTCAGGGACACATGATTCAGGACAAGCGAATTATCTCGGGGCTCGATAACCCGGAGCTGGATGAGGCGATTGGCGCCTATGCTGACGACCTGCGCGATGAGATTGAGCTTGTAAAGGGCGCTTCCCACGAATTCGATCAGGAAGCCTTTCTTGCTGGCGAGTTAACGCCGGTGTTCTTTGGTACCGCACTGGGCAATTTCGGTGTCGACCACATGCTGGATGGACTGGTGGAGTGGGCTCCGGCGCCACAGCCCCGCGAAACCGACCAGAGACTGGTCCAGCCTGCAGAGGACGCCTTTTCGGGTTTCGTCTTCAAGATCCAGGCAAACATGGACCCGCAACACCGCGATCGCGTTGCGTTCCTCCGGATCGTCTCCGGCAGTTACAACCAGGGCATGAAGGCCCGTCATGTTCGTATTGGCAAAGAGGTCCGCTTTTCAGACGCACTGACCTTTATGGCTGGGGACCGTGAGCACGCCGAGCAGGCCTTTGCTGGCGATATTATTGGCTTGCACAACCACGGGACCATTCAGTTGGGGGATACCTTCACTGCGGGTGAGGATATGAAATTCACCGGCATCCCTAACTTCGCTCCGGAACTCTTCCGCCGGATTCGCCTGAAAGACCCGCTTAAGGCCAAGCAGCTTCAGAAAGGCCTGATCCAGTTGTCAGAGGAAGGGGCTGTTCAGGTGTTCAGGCCTCTGCGTAACAACGACCTGATTGTCGGGGCCGTGGGTGTTCTGCAGTTCGACGTGGTGGTCAGTCGCCTGAAAAGTGAGTACAAGGTAGAGGCGATTTATGAGCCGATCAACGTAGCCACAGCTCGCTGGGTGACCTGCAGCGATGAGCGCAAGTTGGACGAGTTCCAGCGCAAGAACAACGACAACCTGGCTCTTGATGGCAGTGACCGGCTCGCCTACATCGCTCCGACCATGGTAAACCTGAATCTGGCTCAGGAAAGGTATCCGGACATCCAGTTCCACAAGACCCGGGAGCATTAAACGTTCCGGGCGGAGGTGACCGTGCAGCTGATCGACGCCCATTGCCATTTTGATTTCCCTCAGTTCGATGGCCGGCGCGAAGCGGAGCTCGAGCAGGCCCGATCGCTCGGACTCCGCCGACTGGTCATACCCGGTGTCCGGCGGCCAGACTGGGACAGTGTCCGTGACACAGCGCTTGCCCATAATGGCCTGTTCTACTGTCTCGGGATTCATCCCTGGTTTGTTGACGAGCATTCCGAAGAGGATCTGACGGAGCTTCGCAGGCGACTTGCGGCACGGCCCGAGCGCTGCGTCGCCCTAGGGGAGTGTGGACTCGACCGCCTCAAAGGCAGTCTTGAAGTACAATGGCCCTGGTTTGACAGCCAGGTGGCATTAGCGAACGAGTTCGGCATGCCGCTGGTGATCCATTCCGTTAAGGCCCATGACGAAGTACACAGTCTGCTCAACCGTCGGCAGTGGACGGGACGGGCCCTGATTCACGGCTTCAGTGGCAGTTTTCAGCAGGGCGAAAAGCTGGTTGATCTGGGGTGCTTCATCGGCGTGGGAGGCGTAATTACTCACCCCCGGGCCCGAAAGACCCGCGATGCAATCGCAAAGTTGCCACTGGAGGCGCTGGTGCTTGAGACGGATGCGCCGGACATGGCGCCGGAGGGTGTACCGCAGGGGCAGAATTCTCCCCGGTATTTGCCGGATATTCTGAAGGCGCTTGCAGAGATTCGTGGCGATACGCCAGAGCAGCTGGCGCCGGTGTTGCTGGATAATGTGTCCCGGCTTTATGGTTGGTCCGGCGCGGATATAGGGGAATAACGAAACGAGCCGACACAGGGTTGGCTTTCCCGGGTGGTTCGAGTATACTTCGCGCCCTGGCTTTTCAAGGCGATGTCATTATCTCAGCCCCGAATGATGGCAACGCAACACAGGTATGGAACCTCCTCCGGATGCCTTGCATTTACCGGTGGTGGTTTTTAACGTTTCTTTTATAGCGTTCAAGGCGGAATCAATGAAGACTCTGAGTGCGAAACCAGAAACAGTAAAACGTGACTGGTACGTTGTAGACGCAGCCGGCAAGACGCTGGGTCGTCTGTCAACCGAAATCGCCCTTCGTCTGCGGGGCAAGCATAAGCCTGAGTACACCCCTCACGTAGACACTGGCGATTACATTGTTGTGATCAACGCGAGCCAGGTGCGGGTTACCGGCAAGAAGGCATCTGACAAGATGTACTACAGTCATACCGGCTTTCCGGGTGGAATCAAGTCCATCAACTTCGAGAAGCTGGTCGACAAGGCTCCCGAGCAAATCATTCAGAAGTCTGTCAAAGGCATGCTTCCGAAAGGCCCGCTCGGTCGCGCCATGTTCAAGAAGCTGAAAATCTATGCCGGCGCTGAGCATCCTCACGCAGCCCAGCAGCCCAAAGAACTCGACATTTAACGGAAGGCGGATATGTCTGTAGCACAAAATTACGGTACTGGTCGCCGCAAGACATCCACGGCTCGGGTTTTTATCAAGCCGGGAAGCGGTAACATTTCTATCAATGGTCGCTCAATCGAAGATTTCTTCGGTCGTGACACCCTGCGCATGATCGTTCGTCAGCCGCTGGTTGTTGCCGAGTCTACCGATCGTTTTGATATCCAAATCACCGTTAAGGGTGGTGGTATCAGTGGTCAGGCCGGCGCTATTCGCCACGGTCTGACTCGTGCCCTGATGGATTACGACGAAACTCTGCGTCCGGCACTGCGCAAAGCGGGTTACGTTACCCGTGACGCGCGTGAAGTCGAGCGTAAGAAAGTGGGTCTGCGCAAGGCGCGTAAGCGTCCTCAGTACTCCAAGCGTTAATTTCGCTGGAACAGATCCTGGAAAACCCGGCCCTTTTCGGTCGGGTTTTTTTATGTTCGGACGATTTGTCAGCAAATTGATCTGGAACAGTGATGAGGCGCCAGCGCCGGCTTTCCGACTTGTAAGGCCAAGGTAATTTCATTACCATTTGGGCGCTTATATTTTTGGGTTGTGAAGTCCTTTAAGATGCACATCGCCGGCGGTTTTGCGGGCTGTGACATCGCCTGATGGGAGAAAACCATAATGAGTAATGGCGACGTGAGCCAAGGCCGGCGCCGGTTTCTGATCGGTGCCACGTCTGTGGTGGGTGGAGTCGGCGTCGTCGGTGCGGCCGTTCCTTTCGTGGCATCCTGGAATCCCAGTGCCAAAGCGGAAGCAGCGGGTGCACCGGTAACCGTCAATGTCAGCAAGATTGAACCGGGTCAGCAGATTACGGTCGAGTGGCGAGGTAAGCCGGTCTGGATCATTCGCCGTACCGAAGAGATGCAGGCGAATATCGAGAAGCTCAACGACCGGGTGAAAGATCCCCAGTCAGAAGCGCCTCAGCAGCCACCGTATATTGACGGCATCCTGCGTTCCCTGAAGCCGGAGTTTGCCGTGCTTGTAGGGTTGTGTACCCATCTTGGCTGTGTTCCGTCCTACCGTCCGGAAGTTGCTCCGGCGGATCTCGGTGATGAGTGGCTGGGTGGTCTTTTCTGCCCGTGTCACGGTTCCCGATATGACATGGCCGGAAGGGTCTATGAGGCGCAGCCTGCTCCCCTGAACCTTGAGGTGCCGCCTTATCGTTTTGACGACGATTCGACCCTCACGATTGGTCTTGATCCGGAGGCAGCGTAATGCAAAAGCTGATTAACTGGGTAGACGAGCGTCTGCCAATCGTAGATGCCTGGAACAAGCATCTTGGAAAGTATTACGCGCCGAAGAACTTCAACGTGTGGTACTTCTTTGGTTCCCTTGCCATGCTGGTCCTCGTGAACCAGCTGGTTACCGGGATCTGGCTGACCATGAGCTACAACCCGTCCGGCGAAGGCGCGTTTGCGTCTGTCGAGTACATCATGCGTGATGTCGAGTGGGGCTGGTTGCTCCGTTATCTGCATTCTACCGGTGCTTCGGCATTCTTCGTTGTGGTCTATCTCCACATGTTCCGGGGGCTGATGTATGGCTCCTATCAGAAGCCGCGTGAACTCATCTGGATCTTCGGTATGTTGATCTACCTGATCCTGATGGCTGAGGCGTTCATGGGTTATCTGCTGCCTTGGGGCCAGATGTCCTACTGGGGTGCCCAGGTTATTGTAAACCTCTTCGGTGCTATTCCGGTCATCGGTGAAGATCTGTCACTGTGGATCCGTGGCGATTACCTGATTTCCGGCATTACCCTGAACCGCTTCTTTGCGTTGCATGTGGTAGCCCTGCCGATCGTTCTCCTTGGTCTGGTTGTGCTTCACATTCTGGCACTGCACGAAGTGGGCTCAAACAACCCTGACGGTATCGATATCAAGAAGAACAAGGACGAAAACGGTATTCCGAAAGATGGTATCCCGTTCCACCCTTATTACACTGTGCATGACCTTCTGGGCGTCGGTGTATTCTTCTTTATCTTCTTCATCGTCGTGTTCTTCTTCCCGGAAGGCGGCGGGCTGTTCATTGAAAAGCCGAACTTCGAGCCAGCTAACCCGCTCAAGACGCCCGATCACATCGCGCCGGTCTGGTACTTCACGCCTTTCTACGCAATGTTGCGTGCGGTAACGATTGACCTGTTCGGTCTGGATGCCAAGTTCTGGGGTGTTGTCGTGATGGGCGCAGCGATCGCCATTCTGTTTGTGCTGCCATGGCTCGACAAGAGCCCCGTACGCTCAATGCGGTACAAGGGCTGGCTGAGTCGCATTGCCCTGGCCATTTTCGCAGTCAGTTTCGTGGTGCTTGGCTATCTCGGCCTGGTACCGGCGACTGAAGGCCGCACCATGGTTGCCCAGGTTCTGACGGTGCTGTACTTCCTCTACTTCATCCTTATGCCGTTCTATACGCGTATGGAGAAAACCAAGCCAGTTCCAGAGAGGGTGACAGGATAATGAGAAAGCTGATTTTTGGTCTTTTCATCGCGGTCCTGCCGGCACTCGGGCTGGCAGCGGGTTCAACCGTGCCGCTGGACAGCTTCGAGTCAGATCACTCTGACAAAGCCTCTCTGCAGCGTGGTGCAGCTCTGTTTACCAACTACTGCATGGGTTGCCATTCCATGGAGTACGCTCGATACAAGCGCGTGGCTGATGATCTGGAGATTCCCGATGAGCTGTACGAGGAAAACCTGATCTTCACTGGCGCCAAGATTGGCGAGTTGATGAAGAACTCCATGAGCAAGGACATGGCTGCCGATTGGTTTGGTGCGCCGCCACCGGACCTCACGCTGGAAACGCGTTTGCGGGGCGAAGCATGGGTGTATTCCTACCTGCGTGGCTTCTACAAGGATGAGTCCCGACCGCTGGGCGTGAACAACGTGGTGTTCCCGGCCGTGGGTATGCCTCACGTTCTGGTGGGGATGCAGGGGCTGTGTGCCGTTGAGCCCAACATCGGGACTCCGGCCAGCGTTGAGCCCTTGAGTGGCAACATCAACAACGCCGACGTATGCCCGGAGTACGCCATCGAAGGCAGCATGTCTGGACCGGAATTCGACCAGGCCATGTACGATCTGACCAACTTCATGTCTTACATGGGTGATCCGGTCAAGCTTGAGCGTGAGCGTCTGGGGATCTTTGTCCTGATCTTCGTGGCCATCTTCTTCGTGTTCGCCTACATGCTCAATCGTGAGTACTGGAAGGACGTACACTGAGAAATAGGGTATAATCCCGTCCCCTGAGTTCCAGCGGGCATAACCGGCCCGCTGGATTTTTGCGTTTTTCAGGATCATTTCGGTTTGTTTACTCGTGAGGTAGTTCTATGGGCGTTGTGACCAAGCGGTCATCAATGACGTTTTTCTCGGATCCGGCCAGCCATTACAGTCACAGGGTGCGCATTGTTCTGGCAGAGAAGGGTGTTACCGTCGATATCGTTGATGTGGATCCGGACAATCCGCCGGCTGAGCTGGCCGACCTGAACCCGTACAACGCCCTGCCGACACTGGTGGATCGTGATCTGGTTCTTTATGAGCCCAATATCATGATGGAGTACCTGGACGAGCGGTTCCCGCACCCGCCCTTGTTGCCGGTGTATCCGGTTGCCCGTGCCAATAGCCGCCTGATGATTCATCGGATTCAGAAGGACTGGTGTGGCCTGGTGGACCAGATCCTGGCGCAGCCGAACGCCAAAGCGTCTGAAACGGCGCGCAAAGAGCTGAAAGAAAGCCTGTTGGCGACGGCGCCGCTGTTCGGGGAGATGCCGTTCTTCCTGTCTGAAGAGTTCACCATCGTGGATTGCTGTATTGCCCCGATCCTGTGGCGCCTTCCGGCCCTCGGTATCGAGCTGAACGAAAAGCAGGCCAAGCCACTGCAGAAGTACATGGAGAGCATCTTCAGTCGGGAAGGGTTCAAGGCAAGCCTGTCCGACCTGGAAGAAGACATTCGCAGCTGATTTGGTAACGTTCCGCTGGCCGGAGCAGGAGAGTGGCAGTGGCTGAGAGTAAAAACACTATGACGTCCAGCCGCCCGTACCTGGTACGAGCATTCAATGAATGGATTCTGGACAATGACTGCACTCCATACATCGTGGTGGATGCAGGCATTCAGGGTGTACAGGTGCCGACCGAGCATGTCGCCAATGGGCAGATTGTTCTGAATATCAGTCCGGGAGCGGTCCGTGGTCTGGTTATCGGTAACGGTGCACTCGAGTTCAGTGCCCGTTTCGGTGGCGTCCCCATGCAGGTTTTCATTCCGCTGCAGGCGGTTATGGCAATCTACGCCAAGGAGAATGGTGAGGGCATGGTGTTCGGCAGTGAGCCAGGCTCTCCGGATCCGGATGGCACTTCCCGTGAGCGTGAGGGCGAGCAGTCTGCATCCGGGCAGGAGGATCGCCCTTCGGGCAGGCCAACCCTCAAAGTGGTGAAATAAACCGCACCCCGTAGTCTTGAAATAGCCAGCTTATGCTGGCTTTTTTTATCCGCCAAAAATCTTGGCGTCGATCAGCCCGCAGAGGGCATTGATGATGAGGAGAAGTAACGGCGTTGCCTCTGTGGGGCTGAGGTTATTCAGCGCAATTTCGTGATCTTCCGGATGCAGGAGCGATGTTATGTCGGATTTCTCCCTGGCGCTAAGGACCACAACGCTCATCTCCCGGTCATGGGCGACCTGGATCGCCTGGATCAGGTTTGCCTTGTGGCCATCGTCCACGATTACGAAAAGAAGATCTCCGGGTTTGCCAATGGCCCTGACCTGGCGGGAAAAAGTGTCGTTGAAGCGATTATCCCGGCAAATCGCGGAATAGGTTGTCGCATCGGCGCCAAGATTGATGGCCGGTAGTGCAGGGCGGTCCTGGTCGAACCGGTTAAGAAGGGCGGTGCAGAAGTACTGGGCCAGAATATTGGCATTGCCGTTGGCGCAGGTAATGATTTTCCCATCCTGGAGCAGCGTTCCCACAAAGGCATTGGCAGCCTCTTCAATGTCGGGGCCAACGGTGCTGGCGGTCTGTGCGGTATGCTCCATATGGCTGGCGAACCACTGATTGATCTGGTGTTCGGTATCGGTCATTTTCAGTATCACTATCCTGCCAGAATTGCGTTCCTGATCCATTGTACCCGGTATTTTTTAACGGTACCCGGGCTGATGGCAACCACATCAATCCGCGAGACGCTGTTCCAGAGCCCATGGCGGTGCAAATAAAAGGAAACGGCACGGATCAGGCGTTTCTGTTTGGGGTAATTGATCGAACTTGCAGGGTCAACAAGACTGCCCGTCCCCCGATAACGGACCTCAAAGAACACGAGGGTCTCGCCATCCTGGCCGACGATGTCGATTTCGCCGCCGCGATTGTAGACATTGCGCTCTAGAATCCGGACGCCTCGACTGGCGAGGTATCGGGCCGCGACGCCTTCAAAATGGTTGCCCGTGGTTTTGGTGCCATCCATGGCAGCTGGTCTGCTCCTGTCGTGTTACTCGCTAATGGGGGCCGTTTCCTGGTTCGTGACTTCTGGCTCGCTCTCTTCGGTCACCGGGTCGGGGATGAGCTCAGGAACCCCATTGCGGAACTGCGCCCAGAGCTGTTCCCGGTGAATGCTGCCTTCGGCTGTCATGGTCAGGATTCCGGTCTGCCCGGAGATCGAGGCGCTTTCAACCTGTCTCAACAGGGGCAGGCGTTTGCTCAGGTGCCACGCATCGGCGCCCATGGCGAACAGGCGCCCGGGTTGGCCACGGGTACCGGAAAGGTTCTCTGTAGCACGGGTTCGAAGTTCGTTGTCGTCTCCCAGCACCCAGGGAATGTCGGTGAAAATAACCCCGTTCAGGTCACGGTCCCGGGAGGGTGCGGGTGTGCCCTCGTAGATAATGGATGGCGAATAAACGGGCAGGTCACCACCGAAATAAAAGGCGAACAGAGGCTTGAACTGCCGCGCAACGGTAGGCTCTGCCACCATGACGATGGCGTCGGCGTCCTGCCGGCGCCTCGGCTCGAACTCGACATCCATGCCGATGGTCCGCTCAACCTGAATGGCCCTGTCCCGGGAAACGGTGATGCCCAGAAGGTCGGCCGTTACCGCCCGAAGATTGTCCTCCCGGTAGAAGCGCTCGATATCCAGTGCAACCCCTTCGTTGGAGGCCATTCGCTTCAATAACGCGGCCTCAACCCGATCGCCCCATTCGCCACCGGGGATAAGAACCAGAACCTGGCGCAGTTGTTCTGCGGCAAGTCGGTCGGCAATCTGTCGGGCCTCATCTTCGGCGGAAAGCCCGAATTGATACAGCCCGTCAGCTGGCCGGGTATCGGCTGGCAGATAGTTTAGCCCGAGCGCAGGCACCGGCAGCGTATTCATTGAGCCAAGCCCCGCAAGCGCTTCCTTTTCGAGGGGGCCGACAACCAGGTCGATATCCTGTTCGGACAGCTGCTTGTAAAGATCGGCGAACGCTGTGCCGGCGGTGTTGAAAATGCGAATGTCTGTTTCGCCCCGGTCGGCAGAGTCATCAAGGTAGTAGGCCGCCAGAAAGCCGTCCCGGATTGCCTTGCCTGCCGTTGCCAGCGGCCCCTCGAGGGGAAGGGCAAGTGCGATTTTTTCGGGGCGACTTTCGGCCAGCGTCGCGATCAGTCGCAATTCCGCAGGCAGAACCTGAGCGGCCGGATGACCCGGCCAATTGTTTTGCCAGTTGCGGATGATTCGTCCCTGCTCGTCAATGCCGGCGTCCGGTGTTCTGACAAGGCTGGCCAATTCCAGCCAGCCCTGGGCTTCATAGCCGATGGCCTCGGCAGACGCCGAGCTCAGGTCGCTCTCAGAGACCTGTTCCAACATGGACCAGATCCGGTTGTGAATCTGTTGCGCATCCGCCGTGTTATCCGTTTGCGCCAGCAGAATCAGGGTCATTGCCGCGGGTATGGGCTCGCCGGCGAGGCTGTATGTGTCCGTCTGCAGGTTGGCCGCCCGGGTGATCAGGTCAGCCGGGTAGTCGATAAAGGTAGAAGGAGCGAGTTCGCCGGCGATTGCTTTTGCCCAGGACTCATCCCTAAGGGCGGTGGCGCTCGCCATGGCCAGCAGCAGTTTTTGATTGCCAAGCCCGGAGGCGGGTTGCGCGAGCTGCCGACTTTGCAGTAGCGTTCTGGCCGCTTCGTGATTGCCCTGATCCTGGAACCTGCTGGCGATCCGAAGCAGATAGGCCTGTGCGGTTTCGGTGTTGTCCTCGTTGCTCGCCAGTTCCAGGGCCTGGTCGGCAGTTTGTGCAACGTGGGTTTCGAGGTTCACGGTGGCGCAACCAGCCGACAAAAGGGCGGCAGTAAATACGCTGGCCAGGGCTCGTTGATGAATGCGGATCTTTATCATGGCAGGCTCGACATACTCCGGATGATTGGGCTTGTAGCGCCAGATTAACGGTGGCAAGTTTAACAGCTCCGGGGTTAATTCACATGACGTAACTGTCACGGTCCCGGGCTCCCCATGAGAGAGGCAGAAGCTTTGAAAGATGAAGTTAGCGATTTCACATCGTCAGACAGCCGCAAGGGTGAATTGAAAGGAACGCTCTATGTTGTTGCCACACCCATCGGCAATCTCGACGATCTGTCTCCGAGGGCGGCCCGGACACTGGCCAGTGTGGATGTGGTGGCAGCAGAGGATACGCGCCACAGCGGGCGGTTGTTGAGCCATTTGGGTATCCAGAAGCGCATGGTCGCGTTGCACGATCATAATGAAAAGGATCGCGCCGCCGGGATCCTGACTGAGCTGCAGGCCGGACGTGATGTGGCTCTGATCTCCGATGCGGGTACGCCGCTGATTTCAGATCCCGGTTATGTGTTGGTGCGCGAGGCCCGGGCTGCAGGCCATCGAGTCAGCCCGATCCCCGGGCCCTGTGCTCTGGTGGCGGCATTGAGTGTCGCCGGTCTGCCGACGGATCGATTCCTGTACGTGGGATTTTTACCTGCAAAGCGCTCTGGCCGCAGGGCCAGTCTCGAGGTGCTGAGCAGTGAAGTGGCGACTCTGGTCTTCTATGAGTCGCCCCATCGGATTATGGAATCGGTACGCGATATTGCCGACGTGCTGGGGTCGGATCGTGAGATTGTGCTGGGTCGCGAAATAACCAAGACCTTCGAAACCTTCTACTCTGGCTCGGTGGCCGACGTTCTGGCTGAGTTGGAGCGGGACCCTCATGGAAACCGCGGTGAGTTCGTAGTGATGGTTCGCGGCGCAGCGGCTCAGGCCGGTAGTGAAGAGGCCGCTACCATGGATGTAGACCGTATGCTTCGTGTTTTGCTTGCGGAGCTGCCGGTCAAAAAGGTCGCCAAAATGGCTTCAGAGCTGACCGGGCTATCGAAAAACGAGCTTTATCAAAGGGCCTTGGCATTAAAGGATGGTTGAATTCAGGGGCAGTTTCTCTTGCAAGGCCATAGGTGCAGGAGTATTGTCTCGCCCGAGCTCGCCAGACAGTCGCCGCCGGTTTTCCGGGGGAGGAAAGTCCGGGCTCCACAGGGCGAGGTGCCAGGTAACGCCTGGGCGGCGCGAGCCGACGGAAAGTGCAACAGAAAGTATACCGCCTAAGCGCCTTCGGGCGCCGGTAAGGGTGAAATGGTGCGGTAAGAGCGCACCGCGTGGCTGGCAACAGTCCACGGCGATGGTAAACCCCACCTGGAGCAAGACCAAATAGGAATCCAATGGCGTGGCCCGCGCTGGATTCGGGTAGGTTGCTTGAGGCCTGTGGTGACGCAGGCCCTAGATGAATGACTGTCCAAGACAGAACCCGGCTTATCGGCGAGCTCGTTTTTTTCCCTTCGTGTGACGTCTGTCATTCTCAGCAGGCGTTCTTTATAGCCAAAAAATCTTAAACCTCACTTGCAGTCTTCAGACTTTTTTGCAGGTATTTGATTTTACTTCTTTTCTTTTCCGTAATCTCACGATTTCATCGAATCCAGCCCTGTAACCTCTTGTCGTTAAAGGAAGTTTTCCAAGAGTGGCGCTGTTTGCGGCGCTTGCATTGTGTATTGCGTGTTTCTATAGTGTGCAGAAGTGGGAAAAAGTGGATTCTAGTGGTTTTTTGTGGATATCAGGCACCCAGAGACAGCGTAAATGAGCAATTTTCTTGGCAGTCATGCCATCAATATGGATGCGAAGGGTCGCCTGGCGATCCCCGCCAAGGTGCGCGAAGAGCTCGCGCAGGCCTGTGGTGGGCGCATTGTATTGACGGCAAACGCTGACGAGGAGCGGTGCCTGTTGCTTTATCCCGAGCCCGAATGGGAGGTTTTACGGCCCAAAATCGAGGCGCTTCCGAACATGAACAAAGCGGCCCGGCGTCTCCAGCGCCTGATCCTGGGTAACGCTGCGCCCATGGAGCTGGACTCTGCCGGCCGCATACTGATTCCGCCAACGCTGAGAAGCTATGCCCATCTGGAGAAGAAGCTGATGTTGATCGGGCAAGGCAAGAAACTTGAGCTCTGGAGCGAGGAGCGCTGGTTCGCCTGGCTGGATGAGTCCTCTGATGACGAAGAGATGCCGCCCGAGATGGAGGCGCTGTCCTTATGACCTCCGATCGCAATCAGGAGGCTGGGGCGGTGTACTCGCATCGCTCGGTACTCCTGGATTCGGCGGTCGACTATCTGGTTAACGACCCCGATGGCTATTACGTGGATGGCACCTTCGGACGGGGTGGCCACAGTCGCCTGATTCTGGGCCGTCTCGGAGAGTCGGGTCAGCTGCTTGGCATTGATAAGGATCCGGAAGCAATTCGCGCGGCGCGGGAGCTGGAAGCCCAGGATAGCCGCTTCCACTGTTTTCATGGTTCCTTTGCAGAGCTTGGCGCCGCGCTGGCCGGTCAGGGTTGGCAGACAGTCAATGGCGTTTTGCTGGATTTGGGCGTGTCATCGCCGCAGCTTGATGATGCCTCACGTGGCTTCAGTTTCATGCGGGATGGTCCGCTGGATATGCGCATGAACACCGAGCAATCGCCCAGTGCGGCGGAGTGGCTGGCAACGGCGGAAGAATCGGATATAGCGAATGTGATCTTCCGCTATGGCGAGGAACGGTTCTCCAGGCGCATTGCGCGGCTGCTGGTCGAGCGTCGGCAAGAGGCGCCGGTCGAGACTACTCGTCAGTTGGCGGAGCTGGTCAGCGAGGCTGTGCCCAAGAAAGAAAAGCACAAGCATCCGGCCACTCGGACGTTTCAGGCCATCCGGATTTTTATCAACCGGGAACTGGAGGATCTGGAAATCGGCCTTCAGTCTGCTGTTGACCACCTGGCACCCGGCGGGCGCCTGGTGGTGATCAGTTTTCATTCGCTGGAAGACCGGCTGGTCAAGCGATTCATGAGGGATCTGGCCCGGGGGCCGCAGCTGCCCAAGGGTGTTCCGGTAACCGCGGAACAGGAAGCGTCGGACTTCCGGCTTGTTGGCAAGGCCAGCAAGGCTGGCGCTGACGAAGTAAGTGACAACGTACGTGCCCGCAGCGCAGTCATGCGGGTTCTGGAACGCACAGATACCAGAAAAAACTCGCAGGGGAGCGCGTGACATGGGCGCGGTAGCCATTGAAGAGCCGGTAAAAACGGCAAAGCTGAACAAACAGATGGTCCGGGACGGCGTTGCAACTGCAGTCCGGATTTCAAGGCAGGTGTTTGCTGCGACGAAGCAAGGCAGAGTGCTGGTCTCGCTCGGGCTGGTTGCCGTGTTGCTGGCCTCCTCCATCGGCGTGGTGGTCAGTGCTCACGAGAACCGGGAGCTCTTTAATACCCTGTCCCAGCTTCAGTCCGAGCGCGATCGCTACCAGAGCGAGTGGAGCCAGTTGCTGCTGGAGCAAAGCGCACTGAGCGCCCACGGGCGAGTGGAGAAACTGGCGGCCCAGCGTTTCGGCATGGTGGTGCCGGGGCGTCAGGACATTGTTCTGGTACCGCTGATGTCGCCGGTTGCTGACCGATAGTCAACGAAAACAACAACGATTCAGGGTGATCGACGTGTCCGATCAGGGAAAGAAGACAACATGGGGGCAGCGTCTGGCGTCCGGGCTGGCAGCCTGGCGTTTTGGCTCCGTCGTGGGCGTCTTTCTCCTGGTCGTAGGTGTGCTTGGCTGGCGCCTGGTTGACCTTCATGTAGTCGACAACGAGTTTCTGCGCAAGCAGGGAGATGTCCGGACCATCCGGGTTGAGAGTATTGATGCCCATCGTGGTGTGATCACTGATCGTTACGACGAGCCGCTGGCCGTCAGCACTCCGGTGCAGACCATCTGGGCCAATCCTTCGGAGGCCGATCCCGCCGAGGCACGACTGACTAACCTCGCGCGGCTTCTGGATATCAATGAGGCTTCCCTCCGGCAGCGTCTGGAAGAGTACTCCGGACGGGAGTTTATCTACCTGCGCCGAAAGGTTCAGCCGGATCTGGCCAGAAAGGTCCTGGATCTGGAGATTGATGGTGTCTACGCCCGCCAGGAGTACCGCCGATATTACCCTGCGGGCGAAGTGACCGCTCACGTTGTGGGCTTCACAGATATTGATGAGCGTGGCCAGGAAGGGATCGAACTTGCCTACAACCAGTGGTTGTCCGGCGAAACCGGCCGCAAGCGTGTTCTGAAAGACAACCGGGGTCGAGTCATCAAGGATCTGACCCTGATTCGCGATGCCAGTCCGGGCCAGAATCTCGCGCTCAGCATTGATCTGCGCCTCCAGTACCTGGCTTACCGGGAACTCAAGGCGGTGGTGGCGGCTCATAATGCCAGAGGGGGCACGCTGGTCATGCTCGACGTGGATACCGGTGAGGTCCTGGCAATGGTCAACCAGGGGTCCTACAACCCCAACGATCGCAGCCAGCTTGCCGCCGAGAATCTCCGGAACAAGGCCATCACCGATCTGTTCGAGCCCGGCTCAACCATGAAGCCGATTACCATGGCGGCCGCCCTGGAGTCCGGCACTTACTCGGTTAACAGCACCATTGATACCAATCCGGGCTTTCGCCGGTTTGGTCGTTTTACCATTCGGGACCACCGCAACTATGGCGTGATGGATATGGCCGAGATCATCGTCAAATCCAGCAACGTTGGAATCAGCCGGATTGCCACCGATCTTGGTGGTGATGTGATTCGCGATCTTTACGCCAGGCTTGGGCTTGGCCAGCCAACGGGTATCGGTTTTCCGGGCGAAGCGGTGGGGGTCTTGCCATCGCCGCCCAAGTGGCGTCCAGTGGAAGAAGCAACGCTGTCTTATGGTTATGGCATGAGTGTGAATGCTCTTCAGCTGGCCCAGGCCTATATGGTGATTGCCAACGGTGGTGTGCGGTATCCACTGAGCCTGGTTCGGCAGGATAAAAAGCCGGAGGGGCAACGGGTGCTGTCGGAGCAGTTAACCCATCAGGTTCGCGCTATGTTGCGCGAGGCAGTGTCGAGGGGAACGGGTAAACGTGCACAGCCGGGATTCTACTCGGCCGGCGGCAAGACCGGGACGGTTCATCTTGTTGGTGCCCAGGGATACGAAGACAGCCAGTACAAGGCGATTTTTGCCGGTATGGCGCCCATTGATAATCCAAGACTGGTTACGGTTGTGGCCGTTGATGCGCCGCAGTCCGGAGAGTACTACGGTGGCGAAGTGGCGGCGCCGGTATTCTCACGGGTAATGAGTGACGCACTGCGACTGTTGAATGTGAAGCCTGAACTGGAAGTGGGAGAGGCCGAAATCGGTTCTTCTGCTACCGGAGAGCGAGGGTAAGCCTATGTGCATCACATCTCTCAGCACGTTATTGCAAGGTATTGTGGCGGTTCCATCGGTCTTCGACGTGACCATTCACGGTCTGAAAACCGACAGCCGGGAAGTCGCCTCCGGCGATGCGTTTATAGCCCTGGCGGGTGCCAAAACGCCCGCTGATTTTTACGTGGACAAGGCGATCACCGCTGGCGCGACGGTCATCCTTTTGGAAACCGAACAGGCCGGCGAGTGCGCAGAGCACCACGGCGCCCTGATCGTGCCTGTTGCCGGCCTGCGCGGTTTGGTGGGTCGAATTGCAGATCGGTTCTTTGAGCACCCCTCCCAACGTCTTCGCCTGATCGGTGTAACCGGAACCAATGGCAAGACGTCGGTCTGCCAGTATGTGGCGCAGTTGCTCAGGGAAACTGGTACCCCGTGCGGCATCCTCGGCACTCTCGGCTACGGCATGCCTGGTTCGCTTCAACCAGCAACTCACACCACGCCGGATGCGGTTCAGGTCAATCGTGTCCTGTCCCGGATCGTGAAGCAGGAGGGTCGCGCTGCCGTGATGGAGGTGTCCTCCCACGCGCTGGATCAGGGTCGGGTGGACAACATCTCCATGACCGGGGCCGTGTTTACCAATCTCACCCGGGATCATCTCGATTATCACGGCTCCATGGAAGCCTATGGTGCGGCCAAGGCACGCCTCTTCGAACGAGAGGAGCTGCACTTTTCGGTGATCAACTTTGACGATCCTTTCGGTCGGCAGCTGTTTGAACAGCTTGAAGGCAAATGTGATCGCGTGCGCTACAGCCTTCACGAGGCCCAGACAGAGCTATGGTTGCGCGAGTTCCGGCCAACCGACGACGGTTTTGAAGCGGAAGTGGATGGCGAGTGGGGGCGGTTTGTTATCGCGGTTCCCCTGATGGGCAGCTTCAACGCAAGTAATGTCCTGGCGGCGATGGCGACAGTCCTCACGCTCGGGGTTCCGGTCGATCGTGTACAGCAGGCCGTCGGCCGACTCGCGCCGCCCCCTGGCAGGCTTGAGAGATTCGATGGTGCCAAGGGGGTCAGAGTGGTGGTTGATTACGCCCACACTGCCGATGCCTTGGCCAATGCCCTGGCTGCACTGCGACCTCATGTGGACGGCGAACTGATTTGTGTTTTCGGTTGCGGCGGTGACCGTGATACCGGCAAACGTCCGGACATGGCCCGGGAAGCCGAGAAGCTGGCGGACCGTGTAGTGGTAACGGACGACAATCCCCGTAGTGAACATCCTGAAGCAATTGCGCGGGATATCCTTGCCGGATTCTCGGATTCAGCAAAGGTGACGGTCATTCATGACCGGGCCGAGGCCATCCAGTCGGCGATCCGTTCTGCTACTCCGAACGACCTCGTTTTGATCGCAGGAAAAGGACATGAGGCCTACCAGGAAATCGCCGGCCAGAAATACCCATTTAGCGATGCTGAGCAGGTTCGCCACAACTTGAAACTCAACGGGGGTGTGGCATGATGCGCGCCTTTTCGCTGGCCGAAGCCAAGGGTTGGCTCGACGCCGAATGCGCCTCGGGCGACCTCGAGTCAGTGGCGTTCATTGGGGTTTCTACCGACACCCGTACCCTGGAACAAGGGCAGCTGTTCGTGGCGCTTCGCGGCGAAAACTTTGATGGCCACCGGTTCCTGCAACAGGCGTTGGCCAAGGGCGCGGTTGGGCTGGTAGTCGATACGCCTGACAACAGTGTCGACCTGCCCCAGTTAGTGGTAGACGACACGTTGGATGCCCTGGCCAGGCTTGCTTTGGGCAACCGCGGAGAAAGCAAAGCCAGCATTCTTGCCATCACCGGTAGCAGCGGCAAGACCACGGTCAAGGAGATGTGTGCCGCCATTCTCTCGCAGATGGGCAAGACGCTTTCCACAAAAGGCAACCTGAATAATCACATCGGTGTTCCGCTTACCCTGTTTGGTCTTTCGCCAGAGCATCAGTATGGCGTGATCGAGCTGGGTGCCAGCGGGCTGGGTGAAATTGCCCATACGGTTGCCCTTGCGAAGCCCCGCGTTGCCATCCTCACCAATGCGGGCGAGGCCCATCTGGAAGGGTTTGGCAGCTACGAGAATATTGTGCTGGCCAAGGGTGAAATCATTGATGGCGTGGCGGCAGACGGGCTGATGGTGCTGAACCGCGACGATCCGGCTTGCGAGCAGTGGCGAACGCGTGCCGGAGCCCGTCGTGTTGCCGGAGTGAGCCGTCTCGGTGCCGAAGCCGACTATCACGCGGTCCTCGTGAGCCAGGACGCTGGAACCAGAATCCTTCAGGTGAGCGGTCCGGACGGCTGGCAGTGCCGGGTCACCCTGGGACTTGAGGGTGACCACAACATCACCAATATGCTGCTTGCCATCGCAGCCACCCGCGAGCTGGGCGCCAGTGATCGGGCGATTGTAGAAGGGCTGGCCAGTGTTGCGCCGGTAAAGGGGCGGCTCCAGGTTCTGATGCTGTCACCGGAGCTGACGCTGATTGACGACAGTTACAACGCCAACCCGTCCTCCATGAAGGCCGCGCTTGGAGTTCTGGCCGGGCGCGAGGGTCGGAAAGTGGCTGTGCTTGGTGCCATGGCAGAGCTTGGCGCCGAGGCCAGGACCCTGCACCGTGAGGTTGGGGAATGCGCCCGCGAGCGCGGTATTGATCGACTGATTACCGTGGGGCCGGGTTGCGAGGGTTATGCCGACGGGTTTGGAGAGTCCACGGAACTTGGGCTGAGCCACGAGCAGGCCGTCGAATCGGCCATTGGGGACAAAAACACACCATTGACAGTGCTGGTCAAGGGTTCTCGCAGTTCCGCCATGGAGCGTGTGGTGGAGGGGATTAAAGAAAAGGTGAATAACTCATGCTGCTCTGGCTGACAGAGGTTCTATCACAGTATTTCTCGGCACTGACGGTGTTTCAGTATCTGACCCTGCGGGGAATTCTGGGCACACTCACGGCGCTGCTGATTTCGCTGATCATCGGCCCGGTGATGATTCGTAAACTGAGCCAGTACCAGATTGGCCAGGCGGTGAGAGATGACGGTCCCCAGACCCACCTCAGCAAAGCCGGCACGCCGACCATGGGGGGCGCGCTGATCCTGGTGGCCATTGGCATCAGCACGCTGCTGTGGGCCGATCTTGGTAATCGCTATGTCTGGGTTACGCTCCTGGTGACGCTTCTGTTCGGCGCCATCGGCTGGGTTGATGACTATCGCAAGGTGGTGGAGCGCAATCCGAGAGGTCTGCCGGGTCGCTGGAAATACTTCTGGCAGTCGGTCATTGGTGCTACGGCGGCCGTGGTTCTGTTCTTCAGCTCGGCGTTGCCGCAGGAGACCTCTCTGTACGTGCCGTTCGTCAAACAGGTGTCCCTCACTCTTGGTCCGGTATTGTTCATCCTGCTGAGCTACTTCGTCATTGTCGGCAGCAGCAACGCGGTCAACCTGACTGACGGTCTGGACGGGCTGGCCATTATGCCAACGGTCATGGTCGCAGGCGCTCTCGGCATCTTCGCCTACCTGTCCGGGCACGCCCAGTTCGCCAACTACCTGCTGATCCCGCACCTTCCGGGCACCGGTGAGCTTATCGTTTTCTGTGGCGCCCTGGTCGGAGCCGGGCTTGGTTTCCTCTGGTTCAACACCTATCCGGCCCAGGTATTCATGGGGGATGTGGGCGCTCTCGCGCTTGGGGCAGCCCTGGGTGTGGTTGCGGTTATTGTTCGCCAGGAAATCGTCCTGTTCATCATGGGCGGTGTGTTCGTGATGGAGACCATATCGGTGATCCTGCAGGTTGCGTCGTTCCGTCTGACCGGCCGGCGGATCTTCCGCATGGCGCCGCTGCATCACCATTTTGAATTGAAAGGCTGGCCGGAGCCGAGGGTGATTGTCCGGTTCTGGGTAATCACCGTTGTTCTGGTCCTGATTGGCATTGCCAGTCTGAAACTGAGATAGGAAAGCACTGCAACTATGAGTGTCATTGTTTCGGATCGTCGCACACTGGTCGTAGGGCTCGGTAAAACCGGGCTTTCCTGCGTGCGCTATCTGTCCGAACAGGGACGGGACGTCACTGTGGCCGACAGCCGTGAGGCCCCGCCCGGTCTTGAGCAGCTGAGAGCAGGCTGGCCGGATGTTCCTGTGCACCTGGGGACCTTTGACAAAGAACTGTTTGCCGGCTTCAACGAGCTGGTGGTAAGCCCGGGCATCGCCATTTCGGAGCCTGCCATTGCCGCCGCTGCAGGCCAGGGCGCCAGAATCCGCGGCGACATTGATCTGTTTGCCGAGGCTGCCGATGCGCCCATTGTGGCCATTACCGGTTCCAATGGTAAAACCACCGTCACCACCCTGGTGGGTGAAATGGCAAAGGCCGCCGGCCGGAAGGTTGCTGTCGGCGGTAACATTGGCACCCCGGCCCTCGATCTACTGGGTCAGGGTGCAGACCTGTATGTACTCGAGCTGTCGAGTTTCCAGCTCGAGACTACGGACGAACTGAACGCCCTGGCGGCGACGGTATTGAACGTCAGCGACGATCACATGGATCGTTACCCGAACAAGATGGCTTATTTTCAGGCCAAACAGCGGATTTTCCGGGGCTGCAAGAACGCCGTTGTCAATCTGGACGATGCGCTGAGCACACCCATGGCGAGGGACAACCTCAGGTTCCTGTGTTTCGGCTTCCACCGGGTGAATCCCGAGACCTTCAGTACCCGGGACGATGACCAGGGTACCTGGATTACTTTTGGTTTCGACAACCTTGTGTTGGCCAGTGAACTGAAACTGATGGGGCATCACAATATAAGCAACGTGATGGCTGCGCTGGCGTTGGGCCATGCCGCTGGTCTGCCCATGGATGTCATGCTGAAGGTTGCCCGGGAATTCCCGGGCCTGCCGCATCGATGCGAGTTTGTGCGCCGTGTGAACGATGTGGATTTCATCAACGATTCCAAGGGCACCAATGTCGGCGCCACGGTAGCCGCCATTGAGAGCCTTGCACCCGCCAATGGCAAAGTCGTTTTGATTGCTGGCGGTGATGGCAAAGGGGCCGATTTCACTGCACTGGAAGCCCCCATTGCGCTCTATTGTCGGGCGGTGCTGCTGATTGGTCGTGATGCATCGGCGATCGCCGATGTGCTGGGAAGCGGCATTCCGGTTCATCGGATGGACAGCCTCGCCGAGGCGGTCTCTCGCTCCGCGGAGCTGGCGGTGCCCGGGGATCGGGTCCTGCTTTCGCCGGCCTGCGCGAGCTTTGATATGTTCCGTGATTATCTTGATCGCGGTGACCAGTTCCGATCTCTGGTGGAGGGCCTGTGATGCACGCAGATCTTTCCCTGCAGAACCGGAATCAATGGCTGGGCGAGGTCCAACCGCTGCCGATGCTGGTGATCAGTTCGGTCGCCTTGCTGGTGCTCGGGGTTGTCATGATTTCCTCGGCGTCCATGGATATGGCCGCTGAGACCATGGGCAACAGTTACCACTATGTGATTCGCCAGCTGATGTTTGCCGGTCTTGGCTGCCTGCTGGCGCTGGTCGCCGTGAACGTTCCGGTGGCCTGGTGGGAGCGCAGTGGCTGGTTGCTCCTGGGCATCGGTCTACTGGCCCTTGTTCTGGTCCTTACGCCGCTGGGGCGTACCGTTAACGGCTCCACTCGCTGGATTCCGTTTGGGCTGTTTAATGTCCAGGTTTCGGAAGTGGCGAAGCTCTGCCTGATTGCCTATCTGGCCGGCTACGTGGTCCGTCGCCGGGATGAATTGCTCAATACCTGGCCTGGCTTCCTCAAACCGCTGGTGGTTCTTGGTCTGGCATCGGTGCTGCTGGTTATTCAGCCGGATTTCGGTGCCACGGTGGTGCTGGTGACGGCCGCGGCGGGCATGATTTTCCTGAGCGGTGTGCGGCTTAGCCGGTTTGTACCTTTGATCGGTACGCTGGTGGTTTTGGGTGCTATTCTGATCGTTACCCAGCCCTATCGGCTGAAACGGGTTGTCAGTTACCTCGACCCCTGGAAAGACCAGTTCGACAGCGGATACCAGTTGACCCAGTCGCTGATTGCCTTCGGTCGGGGAGACTGGGGCGGTGTCGGCCTGGGCAATTCCATCCAGAAGCTGTTCTACCTGCCAGAGGCACACACCGACTTCATCTTTGCCATTATCGCGGAAGAGTTCGGACTCCTCGGATCGCTGCTGGTACTCAGCCTGTTCACCCTGCTGGTAGTGACCGGTTTTGTCATTGCCCGCCGGGCAGAGAAAGCGGATATGCCGTTCGGCGCCTGTTTTGCCTATGGTCTGACCCTGCTGATCGGCCTGCAGGCGGGCATCAACATGGCGGTCAGTACCGGCCTGTTGCCGACCAAGGGGCTGACCCTGCCGTTGGTCAGTTACGGCGGGTCCAGCCTGATGATCACCTGTATCTGCATTGGCATTCTGGCCCGGGTGGAAATGGAACGGCTTGATCAGGAAAAACTGGCCCGGGAAAAGACCGGCCCGAAGACGCGGGGAGGTGCGGTGTATGACTGAGCAGCGCCGCTTCCTGATGATGGCCGGTGGCACCGGAGGCCATGTGTTCCCGGCCCTCGCAACGGCGAGGGCACTTGAAGCCCGTGGTCACCAGGTGTACTGGCTCGGTGCCAGTGGTGGCATGGAACAGAGGCTGATCGGCGAAACCGATATTCCGCTGTCACTGATTCACATTTCCGGTTTGCGCGGCAAGGGCAAGCTGGCCCTGATGTTGGCCCCGTTCCGTCTGATGCGGGCATTGGGCGAGGCATTCACCATCCTGCGCCGGATTCGCCCGGACTGTGTCGTCGGTATGGGAGGGTTTGTCACCGGGCCAGGTGGTGTGGCCGCCTGGTTGAACCGCACACCCCTGGTGATTCATGAACAGAACGCCATTGCAGGCATGACCAACCGGATTCTGGTGCGATTTGCAGAAACCGTACTGGAAGCGTTTCCCGGCAGCTTTGGGCCAAAAGTCGTTACCCGCTGTACCGGCAACCCGGTCCGGGAGGATCTCGCGAACCTGCCGGTACCCGAGCAGCGGATGGCAGGACGGGAAGGTGCCCTCAGGTTGCTGGTGGTTGGTGGCAGCCTGGGCGCCCAGGTGTTCAACGAGCAGCTGCCCGAGGCTCTGGCCATGTTGCCGGAGGCCGATCGGCCGGTGGTTCGTCACCAATGTGGTGAGCGCCATGCAGATGCAGCCCGGCAGGCCTATGAGCAACACGGGGTTGAAGCCAGCGTGGAGCCGTTTATCAAGGATATGGCAGAGGCCTATCAATGGGCCGATCTGGTGCTTTGCCGGGCCGGCGCACTCACGGTTTCCGAACTGTGTGCTGCCGGTATCGGCGCAGTACTGGTGCCATTTCCCCACGCGGTGGATGACCACCAGACGAAAAATGGCCAACAGATGGTGGCGGCGAAAGCAGCCATCCTCATCCCCCAATCGAAGATGACCCCGGCGGTGCTGGCGGAAACTCTGGGCGATCTTGCCCGGGATCGCAGCCGGGCAACAGATATGGCAAAGGCCGCTCGAACGCTGGCCCGCCCCGATGCAACGGAGAGAGTCGTGAATTACTGTCTGGAGGCCGCCAATGGCTGATGCAACCAATCCGCCCCTGGTCTATCAGGTGCCTGAAATGCGCCGGATCCGTCACATCCACTTCGTGGGGATTGGTGGTGCAGGGATGAGCGGCATCGCCGAGGTGCTCAAGAACCAGGGCTACGACGTTTCCGGGTCGGATCTGAAAGAAGGTGCGGTGACCGATCGCCTGAAAGCCATGGGCGTTGAAGTCCAGATCGGCCACCGGGAAGAAAACAGCGCCAGTGCTGATGTGGTTGTGGTTTCTTCGGCGGTATCCGCGGAAAACCCGGAAGTTGTGGCCGCACGCAGTCGTCGGGTGCCGATCGTACCCAGGGCAGAAATGCTGGCGGAAATCATGCGCTACCGTCATGGCATTGCCGTGGCCGGAACCCACGGCAAGACCACCACCACAAGCCTGATTGCATCCATTCTGGGCGAGGCGGGTCTGGACCCCACGTTTGTCATTGGCGGCAAGTTGAACAGCGCCGGTACCAACGCCCAGCTGGGCGGATCCCGTTATCTGGTGGCGGAAGCCGATGAGAGCGATGCCTCTTTCCTGCATTTGACGCCGGTGATTTCGGTGGTGACCAACATCGAAGCCGACCACATGGATACCTACGGCGGCGATGTTGAAAAACTGAAGCAGACCTTTGTGGATTTCCTGCACAACCTTCCTTTCTATGGCATCGCGGTGATGTGCGTAGACGATGGGTACGTTCAGGAAATCATTCCACGGATTTCCCGGGCGATCATTACTTACGGCATTGACAACCCGGACGCGGACTACCGTGCCGAAGGCATCCACTCTGACGGTCTGCGCACCCACTTTGTGGTGAAGCGTCCGGCCGGGAGAAGTGATCTGACCGTCGAGCTGAAAATGCCGGGCCGACACAACGTACTGAACGCTCTGGCGGCCATTGCCGTGGCCACGGACGAAGGCGTTGACGATGACGCCATCTGCCGCGGGCTGGCTGGTTTTGCCGGTGTCGGGCGCCGGTTCCAGGTTTACGGCGATTACAAGACACCCAAGGGTACAGTAACGCTGGTAGACGATTACGGTCATCACCCCACGGAAGTGGAGGCAGTGATCCGCGCGGCACACGATGCCTGGCCTGACCGTCGCCTGGTCATGCTTTACCAGCCGCATCGGTTTACCCGGACACGAGACCTTTACGAAGACTTCGTTCGGGTCCTCTCCGAAGTGGACGCGTTGCTGCTGATGGACGTGTATTCCGCTGGCGAACCGGCGATTCCGGGTGCCGATGGTCGGGCCCTGTGTCGCAGTATTCGCCAGCGTGGGCAGGTGGAGCCGGTCTTCGTCGAGGATAACCGGGAGATCGAAGCCCTGTTGGCCAATGTTCTCAAGGATGGTGACCTGCTGATAACCCAGGGCGCCGGCGATATTGGCGGTGTGGCTTCGCGGCTGGCGGCCGCGGGAGTGATTGCGGGTGAGTGATATGCATCATAACGAAACGCAGGTCTATCAGGCAGATCCCGAACTCGTGAGGGCACTCGGACGAGTCGCTGTCTTCATGGGCGGCGATTCCGCAGAGCGGGAAGTGTCCCTGAAAAGCGGCAAGGCGGTGCTGGCAGCACTGGTATCTGCGGGCGTGGATGCCTACGCGGAGGACGTTCAAGGGTGTCTTCTGAAAACGGTCGATAGTCCGCAATTTGATCGTGTCTTTATTGCCCTGCATGGCAGGGGCGGCGAGGACGGTACCTTGCAGGCCATCCTTTCGCAGGCCGGGATTCCGTATACCGGCAGTGAGGTTCTGGCCTCCGCCCTGGCCATGGACAAGCTCAGAACGAAGTACGTCTTCGAAGGTTGCGGCCTGCCGACGCCGAAGTTCCGGACCATGACCAGCGTCGACCAGGCGGACCAGATTATCGGTGAATTGCGCGCGCCACTGAGCGTGAAGCCTTCCCGGGAAGGTTCCAGTATCGGTATCCGGAAGGTGCATACCGCCGCCGAGCTGGCCGATGCATACGAAGCTGCGGCCGCGCTGGACAGCCTTGTGCTGGTGGAGGAATGGATCGAGGGGCCCGAGTTCACCGTCAGTCTGTTGCAGGATCAGGCGCTTCCGGCCATCGGTCTGAGTGCCAGCACTGAGCACGTTTTTTACGATTATGACGCCAAGTACCTGGCGGACGACACCCGATACCAGATTCCCTGTGGATTGGCACCCGAGGACGAAGTTCGCCTCCAGCACCTGGCTCTGGATGCGTTTCGGGTTGTTGGCTGCCGGACCTGGGGGCGGGTTGACATCATGCAGGACAGCGACGGTCAGTTCTGGCTGTTGGAAGTCAACACGGTGCCCGGAATGACCGACCACAGCCTGGTGCCCATGGCAGCGAAGGCGGCAGGCATCAGTTTCGAAGAGCTGGTGGTCCGGATACTGAAGGACACCCTGGAGGGCGCCGATGCTTGAAACACTGCTGATCCGGAGCCGGGCGACACCGTCCGAGCCCCCGCGACGCCGGGGGGCAACGTCCCTTGGTCCTGAGCGGGACCGGTTTGGCGTGTTGAAAGGTGTGCTGGCGGCCGTGCCCTGGCTTCAGGTGGGCATGGGCGCCGTGATTGTATTGTTGGCCGCGCTGGTGCCCTGGGGCACCGGCAAGGTGCTGGGTGCCATGGATCAGCAGATCCTGGCAGTGGATGTAAAAGGGGATTTTGTGGGCGACAGCCGGGTGGCTATTGAACGTGCGGCTGGCGACTGGATCGGCAAGAGCTATTTCGCCACGGACCTCTCAGAAATCAAGGAAAGCCTGGAGCGCCGGCCCTGGGTTGAGTCCGCTGCCGTGCGCCGGGTCTGGCCGGATCGGCTGGTGATCGATATCCGGGAAAAAAAGCCCCTGGCTTACTGGACCGACGGGCGCCTGGTCAGCCGGACTGGCGAATTGTTCGCGCCGTCCAACCCGGAAGTGGCGGGGCGGTTACCGAGACTCGCGGGGCCGGATGAAAGGGTGCGGGATGTGATCAATATGGCGCGGACCATGAGTGACAAGCTGGTCGCCCGGGGACTGGGATTTTCTGGCCTGGCCCTGGAGCACCGGGGCGCCTGGACCCTGCAGCTGGCCAATGGCATCGAAGTGGTGCTTGGCCGGGATCAGGTGGAGCAGCGATTCGAGCGGTTTATCACGGTTTATGAAAACCGGCTGGCAGCACGGTCGGACGAAGTCAGTCGGGTGGATGCCCGTTACACCAATGGTGTGGCGGTCAAATGGAAAGCTGTCGAGACAGCCTCCAGCCCAAAATCATAGCAACGGTTAATTCAGACCTACGGTTTGGTGGAACACATGTCATCGGTTGAAACGGAAAACATGATTGTCGGCCTCGATATCGGAACCTCCAAGGTGGTTGCGATTGTCGGCAAGCGCAAGATGGACGGCACCATCGAAGTGGTGGGCATTGGCTCTCACCCTTCCCGGGGCCTCAAGCGTGGAGTGGTGGTGAACATCGAAACCACCGTCCAGGCCATTCAGCGCGCTGTGGAAGAGGCAGAGTTGATGGCCGGTTGCCGCATTCACTCGGTGTATGCGGGCATTGCGGGCAGCCATATCAAGAGCCTGAACTCCCACGGGATCGTTGCCATCCGTGACCGTGAAGTCACCCAGGCCGACATTGACCGGGTGATTGATGCCGCCCAGGCGGTCGCGATTCCGGCAGACCAGAAGATCCTTCACATTCTGCCCCAGGAGTTCGTGATCGACAGCCAGGAAGGCATCAAGGAACCCATGGGGATGTCCGGTGTACGCCTGGAGGCAAAGGTTCACCTGGTGACCTGCGCGGTGAATGCCGCCCAGAACATCGAGAAATGCGTCAAGCGGTGTGGCCTCGAGGTGGATGACATCATCCTGGAGCAGCTGGCTTCCAGTCACGCCATCCTCACCGAAGACGAAAAGGAACTTGGGGTCTGCGTCGTCGATATCGGTGGCGGCACCACCGACATTGCCGTGTTTACCGGCGGTGCGATTCGACACACGGCGGTAATTCCGATCGCCGGCGACCAGGTCACCAACGACATTGCCATGGCACTGCGCACACCCACGCAGAACGCCGAAGAAATCAAGATCAAGTATGCCTGCGCCCTGACCCAGTTGGCCGGCGCGGATGAAACCATCAAGGTGCCCAGTGTGGGCGATCGCGCACCGCGGGATCTTTCCAGGCAGGCCCTGGCTGAGGTGGTGGAGCCGCGTTACGAGGAGCTGTTCACCCTGGTGCAGTCGGAATTGCGCCGGTCCGGGTTCGAGGATCTGATTCCGGCAGGCATCGTGATAACCGGCGGTTCGTCCACCATGGAAGGGGTGGTGGAACTGGCCGAAGAGATCTTCCACATGCCGGTAAGGCTGGCCTGTCCGCAGGCAGTTTCCGGCATGACGGAGGTAGTCAATAACCCCATCTACGCCACCGGCGTCGGGTTGTTGATTCATGGTTTCCGCCAGATGGACCTGGGGCGGGCACCGGTGCTCAAGGGTGAAGATGCACCCTCGCTGTTTGAGCGCATGAAAGCCTGGTTTACCGGTCATTTCTGACGGAACCGGGTGGGTAGTACACGAAGGTATCTCGAAAACACAATCTCGAACAAACAGCCCGGAACAAGGGCTGAAAACAGCACGAAGGAGTAGGGGAAATGTTTGAACTCGTCGATAATGTCCAGCAAAACGCTGTCATTAAAGTCGTCGGTGTAGGCGGTGGTGGCGGTAACGCCGTTCGCCATATGCTTAACAGCGACATCGAAGGTGTGGAATTTATCTGCGCCAACACAGATGCGCAGGCGCTGACCGATATGGACGCGCGCCAGATCATTCAGCTCGGTGGCAACATCACCAAGGGTCTGGGTGCCGGCGCCAATCCGGAGGTTGGTCGTCAATCCGCCCTGGAAGATCGTGATCGCATTGCCGAGGCCATCAAGGGCGCGGACATGGTTTTCATCACTGCAGGTATGGGCGGTGGCACCGGTACCGGCGCTGCGCCGATCGTGGCGGAAGTGGCCCGTGAGCTCGGCATTCTGACCGTTGCCGTGGTCACCAAGCCGTTCATGTTCGAAGGTGGCAAGCGCATGAGCGTTGCCGAATCCGGTCTGAAAGAGCTGGAAGAAAGCGTCGACTCCCTGATCACCATCCCCAACGAGAAGTTGTTGGCCGTGATGGGCAAGAAAACCAGCCTGCTGGACGCCTTTGCCGCCGCCAATGACGTGCTTCTGGGTGCGGTTCAGGGCATCGCCGACCTGATTACCCGCAACGGTATGATCAACGTCGACTTTGCCGACGTGAAGACCGTCATGTCCGAAATGGGTATGGCGATGATGGGCACAGCTCGCGCGACCGGCGAAAACCGTGCGCGGGAAGCCGCCGAAGCGGCCGTTCGCAGCCCGCTGCTGGAAGACATCAACCTGCAGGGTGCCAAAGGTATTCTGGTCAACATCACCGCTGGTATGGACCTCAACCTGGGCGAATTCTCCGAGGTTGGCGACATTGTGCGTGAGTTTGCGTCTGATTCTGCCACGGTGGTTGTTGGTACCGTCATTGATCCGGAGATGACCGACGAACTCAAGGTAACGGTTGTTGCGACCGGTCTGGGCGGTGATCGCGAGAAGCCGACCAAGGTGGTGGACAACACCCGCACCCTGGACGGCAAAACCGATTACAACCAGCTGGATCGTCCTGCTGTTCTGCGTCGCCGGGCTGTTTCCCACGGGAACGTAGCTATCGACCAGAGCAAGGACAGCGAGGAGCAGGGTGTCGACTATCTCGATATTCCCGCATTCCTCCGTCGTCAGGCTGACTGATAATCTGGTGCAATTGTGATCCGGTTCCGGTTTGTCATCGAAATATGGAACCCGAAAACCGGTGAATACGTGCACCGATTGCCAATAGTTGCGCGCTGAATGAACATTCGGCAACAACAAATTGGTTAAATGGTATTCAGTCTTATTTTCTGATATTCTCCGGGCAGATTTTTGCCTAGAATATCGCCTTTTTGTGACGGAATTATGTACCGATGATCAGACAACGGACACTTAAAAACACCATCCGTGCCACCGGTGTTGGCTTGCACTCGGGTGAGAAGGTCTATCTGACCCTCAAGCCCGCCCCGGTGGACTCCGGTATCATCTTCCGCCGTACCGATCTGGACCCGATGGTTGAGATTCGTGCTTCTGCGGAAAATGTGGGTGAGACCATGCTGTCCACGACGCTGGTAAAAGACGGTGTCCGTGTGGCGACTGTTGAGCATTTGCTCTCGGCCATGGCTGGTCTCGGGATTGATAACTGTTTCGTCGAGCTTAGCGCCGCGGAAGTGCCCATCATGGACGGCTCTGCCGGTCCGTTTGTGTTTCTTCTGCAATCCGCCGGTATTGCCGAGCAGGATGCGGCCAAGCGTTTTATCCGCATCAAGCGTGAGGTTACGGTTGAGGAAGGCGACAAGAAAGCGACCCTGCTGCCTTTCGAGGGCTTCAAGGTCAGCTTCGGAATCGACTTTGATCACCCGGTGTTCAAAGGCCGCGCCCAGACCGCAACCGTTGATTTTTCCAGCACTTCCTTTGTCAAGGAAGTGAGCCGCGCACGGACCTTCGGGTTCATGCGTGACATCGAAAAATTGCGTGCCATGAACCTCGCCCTTGGTGGCAGTGTGGATAACGCTATCGTTGTGGATGACTACAAGATCCTCAACGAAGACGGTCTGCGCTATGACGATGAATTCGTGAAGCACAAGCTGCTTGATGCCATCGGTGACCTTTACCAGTTGGGTAACAGCCTGATTGGTGAGTTCCGCGGTATCAAATCCGGTCACGATCTGAACAACAAGCTGTTGCGCAAGCTCAGGGCAGAAGAGGATGCCTGGGAAGTGGTTACCTTTGATGATGAGGCCACTGCCCCGATTTCCTACATGAAGCCTGTGCTGGCGGCGGGTTAAAGCCGGACGCTTTAATCCCGGACGTGGCTAGCGAGTTTTTCGAGAACCTCGCGTAATGCTTTATCCTTCGTGTGCCCGGCTTCCTCTTTGAGGAGCCGGGCATTTTCTTTACTCAAGGGCTCCTTCTTGAACACCGGTTTTTCCCGGAATCGTGGTGGCGCAACCTTGACCCTCAGTTTCCAGACGAACCGGAAGAGTTCGTTCTCTCTAAGCTTTTCCATGATCTCGTGCTGGCGGAACCGGATCTGACTGGCCTTCCCGGCGGTTTCGGCTGTCAGAGCCAGTTCGCCGTCTTTGCAGCTGACAAAGCGTGTGCCCTTAACCAGATCCTGCGGTAGGGCTGCGAGAACTTCTGCCTCTGCCTGTCGGTGAAGTTCGGCCTTTGCCACTAGATCCTTGAGTACCGGGGTCTTGCCCAGCTTGTCGAAGGTCATTTTTTGCTCGCTTTTGCGTTTCATGGCGGCGTTTTTACTCGACGGCTCCGTTTACGATTGGTTACACTTCGGCACGGTTTATGCGTAGTGCCTGTATTACACTCGTTTTACATTGTGATAAATGAGTATGTCTACCGGGCGCTGCAATTTTTTCAGTATGTAGCTGTTGCCAAAGGATGGCAGACCCCCTTCGGATTTTTCCGGGGCGCAACACTACAGGATGCGGTTGCGGCTCAACGATGAAACCTGATGATGATATGAACATTATTTTCGTTGGCAAACACCACGGAAAATCCCGGGTGTTGTCTATCAACAGTACGCTTGCTGTTGCGCTGCTGTTTCTGGTGCTTTCCCTGCTGGTTGCCGCGGGTTGGGCCGGTTACCAGACGGCGATTGAGCAGGTAGAGGCCAGGGAGCCCACCAACGCCGAACTGGTGGCCGAGTGGCAGCTGAAGCTGGCAGAGCAGAAGGCGGAGTTGGCCAACATTGAAGAGAACGTCCAGCAACAGGTAGATGCATTGACTCTGCGCCTGGGCGAGATTCAGGGCCGGTTATTGCGCCTGGATGCCCTGGGCCAGCGTTTTGTGGAATCCGGCCTGGTGGCCAGCGATGAATTCAACTTCGATCAGCCTGCTGCGGTGGGTGGCCCGGAGGATGCCTTGTCCGGCGATTCCTTCTCCGCGCCCGAGCTGACCCGTATGATCGAGGAGATGGAATGGCGAATCGAAGACCGTGAACAGCAACTTCGTTTGCTCGACCAGTTGGCATCCAGCAAACGGCTTGAGAACGAACTGTACCTTGAAGGTCGCCCGATAACCTGGGGTTGGCTGTCCTCCAAGTACGGCTACCGTTCCGATCCGTTTACCGGCAAGCGTACCTGGCATGCCGGGGTTGATCTGGCCGGTAAGGATGGCAGCGATATTATCTCGGTTGCGGGCGGTGTGGTGACCTATGCCGGCGAGCGCTATGGCTACGGTAACCTTGTTGAAGTCGATCATGGCGATGGTCTGATCACCCGCTATGCTCATTGCAAGACGATCAAAGTGGAAGTGGGTGATGTTGTTCAGAAGGGCCAGGTAGTCGCGCTGATGGGCAGTACCGGGCGTTCCACCGGTCCTCATGTGCATTTTGAAGTCATTCGGAATGGCAAGTCTGAAAACCCGGAAACCTACATCAAGCGTGCCAGCCGCTGATCCGGTCCCGGCGCCGCAGCTTTCACAATCTCTCCGTCAACCGGCTCCGGGCCGGTTTTTATCTGTGAATCCGGTGCCTCACCGGCGACTTCTTGCGCCTGTGTGAGGCCTGCCTTTTGTCCTGTTACAAAATAAGGTTAGAATGCCGGCTTCCTCCGTTTAATCAAAGAAGCAGTGGTCTATGTTCACAAAGCTTGCAACTAAGATGTTCGGCAGTAAAAACGCCAGAGAAATCAAGAGAATGCGTAAATCTGTCATACGCATCAATGAGCTTGAAGAGCAGTATGGCAATCTGTCCGACTCCGAGTTGCAAGGTAAGACCGCGGAGTTCCGTCGCCGGCTTGATGAAGGCGAATCCCTTGACGCCCTGCTGCCTGAAGCCTTCGCGACCGTGCGTGAAGCAGGCCGTCGCGTTATGGGAATGCGCCATTACGACGTCCAGCTGATCGGTGGTATCACCCTGCACGAAGGCCGTATCGCGGAAATGAAAACCGGTGAGGGTAAAACTCTGGTTGCCACTGCTGCGGTGTATCTGAACGCGCTGCCCGGCAAAGGCGTCCACGTGGTTACCGTGAACGATTACCTGGCCCGCCGTGATGCCGAGTGGATGGGTAAGCTCTACCGGTTCCTGGGCATGCAGGTGGGTGTAGTGGCCTCGGGCCAGCCGGCGGAAGAAAAGCGCGCGGCGTATCAGGCGGATATTACCTACGGTACCAACAACGAATTTGGCTTCGACTATCTGCGTGACAACATGGCGTTCAGTACCGAGGACAAGGTCCAGCGCGGGCTGAACTACGCGATCGTGGACGAAGTGGACTCGATACTGATCGATGAGGCCAGAACGCCGCTGATCATCTCGGGTGCGGCTGAGGACAGTTCAAAAATGTACCAGGCCATCAATGAGCTGATTCCGGGCCTGGAAAAAGGTGAGGTGCCTGAAGAGGGTGAGCCTACCGGCGACTTCACCATCGACGAAAAATCCCGCCAGGTGGAATTGACCGAGGGCGGTCACGAGAAAGTTGAAGAATTGCTGCTTGAGCGTGGCCTTCTGAAGGAAGGAGAGAGCCTGTATTCAGCGGCCAACCTCAGCCTGCTGCACCACGTGCACTCGGCACTGCGGGCCCACCATCTGTTCCAGAAAGACGTGGATTACATTGTTCAGGGCGGCCAGGTGGTCATCGTGGACGAGCATACCGGCCGTACCATGCCGGGGCGCCGCTGGAGCGAAGGCCTACATCAGGCGGTTGAGGCCAAAGAAGGCGTCAAGATCCAGGCCGAAAGTCAGACTCTCGCGTCCACGACGTTCCAGAATTATTTCCGGCTTTACGACAAGCTGGCCGGCATGACCGGTACCGCAGACACCGAAGCTTTCGAATTCCGTCAGATCTACGGCCTCGACGTGGTGGTCATTCCGCCCAACAAGCCGATTCAGCGGACTGACTACAACGATCTGGTGTATCTGACTCAGGAAGAGAAATTCCACGCGATCATTGATGAGATCAAGGATGTCACCGCCGAAGGGCGCCCGATCCTCGTGGGTACCGCGTCTATCGAGGCTTCCGAGCTTCTTTCTGTGCTGCTCAAGAAGGCGCGGATCGAACACAAGATCCTGAACGCCAAGCAGCACGAATCCGAAGCCCATATCATTGCCCAGGCGGGCCGGCCGGGCGCAGTCACCATCGCCACCAACATGGCCGGTCGTGGTACCGATATCGTACTCGGCGGTAACTGGGAGCACGAAGTCGCCGCCATGGAGAATCCCTCGGAAGAGGAGGTTGCCCGGGTCAAGGCGGAATGGACCGAGCGCCACAATCAGGTTCTTGAGGCCGGTGGCCTGCACATCATTGGTACCGAGCGTCACGAATCCCGCCGGATTGATAACCAGCTTCGTGGCCGTGCCGGTCGCCAGGGCGATCCCGGTTCCTCACGGTTCTTCCTGTCCCTGGAAGACAACCTCATGCGTATCTTCGCACCTGACCGGGTCAAGAGCCTGATGCAGGCAATGGGCATGAAAAAAGGTGAGGCCATTGAACACCGTATGGTGACCAATGCGATCGAGAAATCCCAGCGCAAGGTCGAAGGCCGCAACTTCGATATGCGGAAGACGCTGCTGGAATACGACGACGTGGCCAACGATCAGCGGACGGTCATCTACGACCAGCGTAATGAGGTCATGTCCTCAAACGATATCTCGGACATGGTCAAGACCATCCGGGAGGACGTTGTCGATTCGCTGATCAGTGAATACATCCCGCCCCAGAGCATGCCCGAACAGTGGGACATCACTGGTCTGGAAGCACAGCTCCAGTCCGAGATGGCCATTGATCTTCCAGTACAGAAGTGGCTGGAAGAAGATAACAAGCTGTATGAGGAAAACCTGCGCCAGAAGATTCTGGACGAGATTGTCGCCGCCTACGAAGCCAAGGAAGAAATCGCCGGCTCAGAGGCCATGCGCAAGTTCGAAAAGCAGGTCTTCCTGCAGGTGTTGGATACCCTCTGGAAAGAGCATCTTTCCAACATGGACCATCTGCGCCGGGGCATCCATCTGCGGGGTTATGCCCAGAAGAACCCCAAGCAGGAGTACAAGCGCGAGGCGTTCAACCTGTTTGAAACCATGCTTGATACCATGAAGCGGGACGTCACCCGCGTACTCTGCCATGTTCGTGTCCAGAGCCGTGAAGAAATGGAAGAAGTCGAGCGCCGTCGCAAGCAGGAACTCGAAGAAGAGCTTGCCAGGGCTCGCCTGCGCCACGACGAAACCAGCGCCACGGCCCAGAGCCAGGGTGAGGGTGAGGCTGACGAAGCCCGGCAGTCGACTCCGGAAACCTTCGTTCGACAGGAGCGCAAGGTGGGTCGAAATGAACCCTGCCCCTGCGGGTCCGGCAAGAAGTACAAGCAGTGTCATGGCAAGGTCAGCTAATACAGACTACTGACTGCACCATCGGAACCCGCAATCTGCCAGCCACGACTGGTGGACTGCGGGTTTTTTCGTTTCCAGCGGGTTGTGCGGTACTTCGAGCGCAACCCCAGACAAGAGGAGTGGCAGAATGGCGGTAGGTCCGGGAACCTTACCTGAGTTTCACCCGGTGGCGGGGGTTAAGATCGGTATAGCCAGTGCAGGCATCAAGAAGCCGGGACGGAAGGACGTGGTTGTATTTGAGCTGGCCCCGGAAAGCCGGGTTGCCGGGATTTTCACGAAAAACCAGTTCTGCGCGGCACCGGTTACTCTCAGCCGCCGACATCTGGCCGAGACCTCGCCCCGGTATCTGCTGATCAATACCGGTAACGCTAATGCCGGCACCGGTGAGCAGGGCATGCGGGATGCCGTGGCCTGCTGCCAGGCTCTGGCAAACCAGGCGGGCGTTGCCGAAGCGGAGATCCTGCCGTTTTCCACGGGCGTGATTGGCGAGCCGCTGCCGGTGCAGAAGATTGTCGGTGCCCTTCCGGACGCCCTGGCGAACACCGCCGAGAACCGCTGGGCAGAGGCCGCCAGCGGCATCATGACCACGGACACTCGCCCAAAAGGCGCCTCCTGTCAGGTTGAGCTGGACGGTCACACGGTCACCATCTCTGGCATCAGCAAGGGCGCGGGGATGATTCGCCCGAACATGGCGACCATGCTCGGGTTTATTGCCACCGATGCCCGGATTGCGCCAGAGCTGCTGCAGACTCTTGCCTCCGAGCTGGGAGAGAAATCCTTCAACCGGATTACCATTGATGGCGATACCTCCACCAATGATGCCTGCATGCTGTTGGCCAGTGGCCAGTATTCCGGCCCCGAGATTACCGCCTCCAGTCCGACGCTGCCAAAGCTGCGGGAGGCGCTGCAAAAGGTCTACCTGGAACTGGCTCACGCCATCGTCCGTGACGGTGAAGGCGCTACCAAGTTTGTCACCATTGATGTGAGGGGCGCTGCCAGCCAGCAGGAAGCGCTGGATGTGGCATACACCGTGGCACATTCGCCGCTGGTCAAGACGGCGCTGTTCGCCTCGGACCCGAACTGGGGAAGGATCCTCGCGGCAGTCGGGCGCGCCGGTGTCGATGGACTGGACCTTGAGGCCCTGGAAATCTACCTGGGGGATGTCTGCCTGGTCCGCAACGGTGGTCGCGCTGACGACTATTCCGAGGCCCGTGGCCAGGCCGTGATGGATCGGGAAGAGATCACCATTGCCATTGACCTCAAGCGGGGAGAGGTAAGGGAGACGGTGTGGACCTGCGACTTCTCCCATGATTACGTCACCATCAACGCCGAGTACCGTACCTGACCATGTCTGACTCTGCGTCTGCGCCGGAAGCCGGGGTGAAAGAAGTTCACGTTGCCGTTGCGGTTATTGTCCGGGATGGACGGGTGCTGATTGCGCGGCGGCCAGACCATGTCCACCAGGGCGGTTTGCTGGAGTTTCCCGGTGGCAAGGTTGAGCCGGGGGAGAGTGTCCAGGCTGCACTGGTGCGTGAGATTGCCGAAGAAACCGGTCTTCGTGTGCCTGAGGATTCCCTGGAGCCTGTCATCGGAATTCGCCACGACTACGGTGACAAGCGAGTTTTTCTGGACGTCTGGGAAACCGGGGCGGCGGAAGGTGAAGCAACAGGGTGCGAGGGGCAACCCGTTGAATGGCTCGCCCCGGATCAGCTACGGGACGAGGATTTCCCGGCCGCCAACCGGCCAATCATTCGTGCTCTGCGGTTACCCCGGCAGCTTGCGATCACTGGCGAAACCGGTGACCTGAAGCCGACGGTTAAACGCCTTGAGATGGGGCTTGAACTCGCGAGGCCGCCCCTGGTGGTGCTCCGGGCCCCGGCCTTGAGCGAGCGGGCGTACCGGCAGCTGGCTGAGGAAGCGGTGTCGGTTTGTGACCGGGCCGGAGTCGCGCTCATGGTTCACGGTGGTCCCGAGATATTCCGTGCGACCCCCGGTGCCCGGGGGCTGCATTTGCCCTGGCGCGAGGCTGCGGCGCTCTCGGCCCGGCCGGTTCCGCAAGAGGTGTGGTTGGGAGTTTCCTGTCATAGCCGGCAGGAAATCGATCATGCAGAGGCTATTGGCGCGGACTACGTGACCCTGGGGCCTGTCCAGCCCACGGAAAGTCACCCGGGTGCGCCCACCCTCGGTTGGCCGGCCTTTGCCGAGCTGGTGTCGGAAGCTGCGCTGCCGGTCTTTGCGCTTGGCGGGCTGTCGTCCGGCGATATCCAGGAAGCCCGTCAACGTGGCGGCCAGGGAATAGCCGGCATCGGCTTCTGGTGGCCCCGGAACTGACGCTTGTCAGCGACGCCGGGCCCATCTCTGTTATGCTGTTGTTCCTGCATTTTTTACTATCTTGCACAACCGATTCCGGGGGATTCCGTGAGCAAACTGACCCATCTCGATGACAAGGGCGAAGCCCGCATGGTGGATGTAACCGACAAGGCAGCCACTGAGCGGGAGGCGCGCGCTGAAGCCACCATACGCATGGCGCCGGAAACCCTGAATATGATTATTGAGGGTGAGCACCCCAAGGGTGATGTGCTGGCCGTTGCCCGAATTGCCGGCATCATGGCGGCCAAGAAAACCCATGACCTGATTCCCCTGTGTCACGCACTGAACCTGACCTCCGTGAAAGTCGAACTGAACCCGGGCAGCGATGGGGCATCTGTGCATATTCTCACCCGCTGCAAACTGTCCGGTCAGACCGGTGTGGAAATGGAGGCGCTGACAGCAGCAAGTGTTGCAGCACTGACGCTTTACGACATGTGCAAGGCCGTAGACCGTGGCATGGAGATCGGTTCGGTGCGTCTGTTGGAGAAGAAAGGCGGCCGGAGTGGCCACTGGGTCGCCGATAACGCCTGATCTGGCGAACCGCTGCGCTCGTACAAGCTGGTTACCAGAAGTACTCCGGAGGAGCGACAGTGCCGAGACTACGCCAAGCGGGCGGGCCCGTGCTAGAATGCGCGGCCCGATTGACTGAACCACGAGGAAACACTGTGGCTGTTCGTTACATCCAGACCTGCCGGTTGCCGACCCCGTTCGGGGTGTTTGATATGCACGGCTTTGAAGAACCGGACACCGGAAAGGAACACGTTGCCCTGACTCTGGGCGACCTGGACAGTGACGAACCCATGCTTGCCCGCACCCATTCCGAGTGTCTGACTGGCGACGCCCTTTACAGCATGCGTTGTGATTGCGGTTATCAGCTCGAAGAGGCGCTGAGAAGCATTGCCCGGGAAGGCCGGGGTATTCTGATGTATCTGCGTCAGGAAGGGCGGGGCATCGGGTTGCTGAACAAGATCCGCGCCTACCACCTCCAGGATCAGGGTGCAGATACGGTTGAAGCCAATGAACGTCTTGGGTTCGCGGCGGATCTGCGTGACTACAGCATGTGCAAGGATATGCTGGAGCACCTGGGTATCAAGAGCCTGCGGCTGATGACCAACAATCCCCGCAAGGTGAAAGCGTTGTCTTCCTACGGTATTGCTATTGCTGAGAGAGTGCCTCTGCATGTGGGCCGAAACCCCCACAATGAACACTATCTCGATACCAAGCAGAGCAAGTTGGGGCACTGGTTGGAGACACACCAGGACGATGATCCCGAGGTGTGACCCGACCCGCCACTGATCTGCTGACGAAAAAGCCCGCGAGTTTCGCGGGCTTTTTGCGTTTTCAGGGCAACTTGCTCGTTTATTTGACGACTTTCAGACTCTGGTGGCGGAGGGTTTCCATCCGCTTGCGAATGGAAGATTCAATGCCCGTTGCATCCAGACCGCATTCGGCCAGCAGTTCTCCATGCTTGCCATGGTCCATAAAGGTGTCCGGCAGGCCCAGTTGAAGAACCGGCATGGACACCAGTCGGCTGTTCAGAAACTCGGTTACAGCGCTGCCCGCGCCACCGGCAATGGCGTTCTCTTCCAGCGTCACCAGCAGTTCATGCTGCTCGGCCAGTTCCAGCACCAGTTCCTCGTCGAGGGGCTTTACGAAGCGCATGTCGGCAACTGTTGCACCAATTGCCTCCGCCGCCTCCAGCGCCGGAGCCAGCAGGGTGCCAAAGTTCAGGATGGCAACTCCTCTGCCGCTGCGAAGCTTGCGGCCCTTGCCAATCTCCAGAGGGGTCAATTCCTGCTGTATTTCGGCGCCGGGCCCGGTACCGCGGGGATAGCGAACTGACGCCGGCCCCTCATACAGCATGCCGGTCTGGAGCATCTGGCGGGTTTCATTCTCGTCCGATGGTGTCATCACCACCATGTTGGGCACGCAGCGCAGGTAGCTGATATCAAAGGCGCCGGCATGGGTCGGGCCGTCCTCTCCGACCAGCCCTGCGCGATCAATAGCGAACAGGACATCGAGGTTCTGTATGGCGACATCGTGGATCAACTGGTCGTAGGCCCGCTGCAGGAACGTCGAGTAAATGGCGACTACCGGCTTGGCACCATCGCAGGCCAGGCCCGCGGCTAAGGTGACGGCGTGCTGCTCGGCAATGGCGACATCGAAATAGCGTTCCGGGAAGCGCTGTGAAAATGCCAGCAGATCTGACCCCTCGCACATGGCAGGGGTGATGCCGACCACGCGCTCATCCTGCTCGGCGGAATCGCAGAGCCACTGGCCGAACACGTTGGCATACTTGGGCTTCTTCGGTGTCGGCTTGACCGGTTCGGGCTTGCTCGGTGGCACCGGTTCAATCTTGTTGATGGCGTGGTAGCCAATCGGGTCGGCCTCGGCAGGCGCAAAGCCTTTGCCCTTGGTGGTTACCACGTGGAGGAACTGCGGACCTTCAAGTTCGCGGATGTTCTCCAGGGTATCCACCAGCAGGGGCAGATCATGACCGTCGATAGGGCCGATGTAGTTGAACCCCAGTTCCTCGAACAGCGTTCCCGGGGCAATCATGCCCTTGAAGTGTTCCTCGGTCTTCTTGGCCAGCGCCATCAGGTGTGGCGCTCCCTGCAAAACTTTCTTGCTGCTGTCGCGGACCTGGTTGTAGGTGCGACTGGACAACAGTTTGGCAAAGTAATTGGACAGGCCCCCCACATTGCGGGAGATCGACATGTCGTTGTCGTTGAGAATAACCAGCATGTCGGCGTGCAGGTGACCGGCGTGATTCAGGGCCTCGAACGCCATACCTGCGGTCATGGCGCCGTCACCAATAACGGCAATACTCTTGCGGCCGGACTTTTGCAGACGCGCGGCGATGGCCATGCCCAGTGCTGCGCTGATTGAAGTGCTCGAGTGGCCAACGCCAAAGGTGTCGTATTCGCTTTCGGCCCGTTTAGGGAAGCCGGCCAGCCCGCCTTTGCGCCGGATGCTGCCCATTGATTCCTTCCGGCCAGTCAGAATCTTGTGGGGATACGCCTGATGGCCGACGTCCCAGACCAGACGGTCGCTGGGCGTATCAAAGACGTAGTGAAGGGCAACGGTAAGCTCAAGCACGCCGAGGCCCGCGCCGAAATGGCCGCCGGTCTGGCCCACTGACCATAACAGAAATGCCCTGAGCTCCCGGGCGAGCAGGGTCAACTGCTCCGGGGCCAGCTCTCTCAGCTGGGCCGGTTCATCAATCCGGTCCAACAGAGGCGTGTTGGGCCGCTGCGACGGGATTTCCTTGAAAATATAAGTGTCCTGCATCTGCTCGGGTCTTTTCCGGTACGTTCAGTAACTGACTGGCATTATAAGGGAACAGGGGAAGCTGTTTCACACAAAGCGGGCCAGTTGTTACGAAAATATTTACGGCCAGTGTGCGCCTTCGGGGCGCCGGGGTTCAATGGGTTCTTGCCACCACGTAATCGGCCATGGCCCTGAGGGGGTCGGCTTCGGCGCCGAAATCCTTCAGGCTTTGCTGGGCCTGTTCAAGCAGATCTGCCAGATGCTCCCGGGCGCCGGCGACGCCCAATAGAGCGGGGTAGGTGGGCTTGGCTCGGGCCGCGTCCGAACCCTGGGGCTTGCCAATGACCGTTGTGTCGCCTTCTATGTCCAGCAGGTCGTCCTGAACCTGGAAGGCCAGGCCCAATGCCTTGGCGTACTCTGTCAAGGAGGCCAGAGCCTGCTCGCTGACAGAGGGTGCGGTCAGGGCGCCAATCCGCACGCTGGTCTCGATCAGGGCGCCAGTCTTGTGCCGGTGCATGGTTTCGAGCTGGGCCAGTGCCAGGGTCTTGCCAACGGATTCAAGATCGATGGCCTGGCCACCAACCATTCCACCGTGGCCGCTGGCCCGGGCCAATTCCCGCACCATAATCAGGCGCACGGATTCTGGCAGTCCCGGAGCTTCGGCCAGCCAGCCGAATGCCAGCGCCTGCAGGGCATCTCCGGCCAGGATGGCTGTGGCTTCGTCGAAGGCTATGTGGGTGGTGGGCCGTCCGCGGCGCAATTCGTCATCATCCATGGCCGGCAGGTCATCGTGGATCAGTGAATAGGCATGGATCAGTTCCACCGCGCAGGCCGGGATCAGGGCCTCGTCGCCGGTCTGTCCCAGTGCCTTTGCCGCGGCAAGGCAAAGGGCTGGCCGGATCCGCTTGCCGCCGCCCAGTACGCTGTAGCGCATGGCTTCCTGCAATCGGCCGGAGGCGGAATCACGGGTGATGCAACGGTCCAGTTCCGCATCGACGCGGGCCCGGCAGGTTTCCAGAAAATCAGAGGCAAGCGGGTTCGGTCCGGGCATCAGTCAGCATCATCCGGAGAAAACGGGCGGGTTTCGAGGGTGCCGTCGCTGTTCTGGACCAGCTGTTCAACCCGTTGCTCGGCGCTCTTTAGCGCCTGCTGGCATTCACGGGTCAGCTTTACACCTCGCTCAAACGCCGTGAGGGACTGTTCCAGAGACAGCTCGCCCTGTTCCAGATCGCGAACCAGCCTTTCCAGCTCATCCAGAGATTTCTCAAAATCGGCTATCGATGTGGCGCCTTGTTCACCGGCCATCAGGGGCCCTCCGATCGGGTGGCAGAATTTCGCGGATTATACCAGAGCCTGATCGCTATCGCTGCCAATGGAAGTGACGTCGTTCACCGGGTTCGGCGTCCGGGCCCCAGCTCTGTTCGGTCACCTGGATTTCGCCCCCTGAAGAGACGGTCACCACGGTGGTTGCCCGGGTGCCATAATCGGTCCCGACGATAAAGGGCGATGACAGGAAACGCTCGGTCTCCAGTCCAACGCCGGTGTCGGGCAGCAGATGGTCCGGTGCCGGCGTGCTGTCCTGAAGCAGGGGAATCAGGTCGTTGTGCAGCTTTTCGGCGTTCTGGCCGGCGGCGCCAATGATCTCGCCTGCAGATTCGCGCAGACGCAGAAGCTTGGGCCAGGGTGTCTGCAGGAGGTGGTTGCTCAGGCCATAGACCCCACGGTGGACATGCCGACCGGGGTGTGCATCCCGATTACTGAAATACCAGCCGCTTTCAGTAGACAGGCGCACTAGGTTGAAGCCGGAAAACTGGTCGGCCTTATCGAGCAGATAGCCCTCAAGCTGCTCCCGCGACTCGGTCAGAGCCCGCAAAGGCAGTTCGCCCCGGCTGATTCGACCGGTTTCCGGTGTGCCTTCGCGAACGTTGGTCACAGCACTGACCTCGCCTTTGGCATTCACCGCAAGCCAGGTGCCCCCGGAAAGCAGGTCGCGGCCGGCAAGTACCCGGGTGCCGGAGTCCGTGGTCCACCAGTCCATGGCGGCCGTCGGGCGACGGAAGAATTCATCCCGATTGGCCGCGACTACCAGCGGAAAATGAGGGTTCTGGCCAAGGGCAAAGGCGATCAGGCACATGGTGGCGGATGGCGCTCCCGGAGTTAATGAAGTTGACTCTTGCGCTGTGTATCATACCAGCCTTGGTTTTCTCGGGTGTGCCTCAAACTATGACCCTGTTTTATGTAATCGCATCGTATCTTGCCCTTGGAGCCCTGGCGGGCACCGTAGCGGGCCTGTTCGGCATTGGTGGTGGGCTGATCATCGTGCCTGTGCTGATGTTCAGTTTTGGTCTGCAGGGAATCAATCCGGACATTATTCCCCATCTGGCCGTTGGTACCTCGCTGGCAACCATCGTTTTCACTTCGGTCAGCTCTATCCGATCCCATAACAAGCACGGGGCCGTGCGCTGGGATCTGTTCCGACCCATGACCGTGGGAATCGTGGCCGGGGCTCTGGTTGGCGCCTGGACAGCATCCCTGTTGAGCGGGCGCGCCCTGGAACTGGTGATCGGTATTTTCGTGATCCTGGTGGGTCTCAAGATGTTTTTCCAGGTCGACCCCAAACCCGGTCGCGATGTCCCCGGCGTCGCCGGTCTGGGCGTCGCCGGCGGCGGCATCGGCTGGGCCTCCGCGATTTTCGGAATCGGTGGTGGAACCCTTACGGTTCCCTATCTGAGCTGGTGCAACGTGCGGATGCAGCAGGCGGTGGGCACATCGGCGGCCTGTGGCCTGCCGATTGCCATCGCCGGTGCCCTGGGTAACATCTGGACTGGATGGAGCAACCCCGCATTGCCGGAGCTGAGTGCCGGATTCATTTATCTGCCGGCCCTGATCGGTATCATTCTCACCAGCGTTTTCTTTGCCCGGGTGGGTGCTAACCTGGCCCATCGGCTGAATGCCCGGATTCTAAAGCGCACTTTCTCCATCATGCTCCTGCTGGTGGGGCTTCGTTTTCTCCTGAGCTGAGAGGTAGTTGATGCTGCAGCATCCCCAGATTGATCCGGTGGCCATTGCTATCGGTCCCTTCAAGATCCACTGGTATGGTCTGACCTATCTGTTTGGCTTCGTGGCCGGCTGGTGGCTTGGGCGGCTCCGCACCCGCAAACCCTGGTCGCCCATCAACGAAGAGCAGATGGGTGATCTGCTGTTTTACCTGGCCCTGGGGGTGATCCTGGGCGGGCGATTCGGCTATGTCCTGTTCTACAACTTTGATGCCTTCCTGGCTGACCCGCTGTGGCTACTCCGTGTCTGGGAAGGCGGCATGTCTTTCCACGGTGGTCTGCTGGGCGTGATGCTTGCCATGTGGTGGTATGGCCGCAAGGTGGGTAGTGGTTTCTGGCGCATGGCTGATTTTGTAGCGCCGCTGGTACCCCTGGGTCTTGGCGCAGGGCGGATCGGAAACTTCATCAACGGCGAGCTGTGGGGCAAGCCTACGGATGTTGCCTGGGGCATGGTATTTCGGACGGCGCCGGATTCGCTCGCCAGACATCCCTCCCAGCTTTATCAGTTTGCCCTCGAAGGTGTCGCCCTGTTCGTCATCCTGTGGTGGTTCTCATCGAAGCAGAGGCCAACCATGGCGGTGTCCGGTCTGTTCCTGGTCTGCTACGGCGTATTCCGTTTCCTGGTGGAATTCGTGCGCCAGCCGGATCCGCAACTGGGCTACCTTGCTTTTGACTGGCTCACCATGGGGCAGGTACTGTCCTTCCCGATGATCGTTGCCGGCGCCGCCCTGATGTTTATTGCCTACCGGAGACAAGCCCGATGAAAGCCTATCTGGACCTGATGCAAGACGTTGTTGATAACGGATTCGACAAGGGAGACCGTACCGGTGTCGGCACCCGGTCGGTGTTCGGCCGCCAGATCCGTTTCAACCTGCAGGAAGGCTTCCCCCTGGTGACCACCAAGAAGGTCCACCTGCGCAGCATTATTTATGAATTGCTCTGGTTTCTCCGGGGCTCTACTGACAATACGTGGCTGCGGGAGCGGAAGGTCTCCATCTGGAACGAGTGGGCGCTGGAGAATGGTGACCTGGGGCCCATCTACGGCAAGCAGTGGCGTAGCTGGCAGTGCCCGAATGGTGAGGTGGTCGACCAGATCCGCGAAGTGATCGAACAGATCCGCACCAAGCCCAATTCCCGCCGCCTGATTGTCTCCGCCTGGAACCCGGCGGAACTGCCGGACGAATCCATTGGTCCCCAGGACAACGTTCGCGAGGGCCGCATGGCCCTGGCGCCCTGTCACTGCCTGTTCCAGTTCTACGTGGCCGACGGAAGGCTTTCCTGCCAGCTCTACCAGCGCAGCGCCGACCTGTTCCTGGGCGTGCCGTTCAATATTGCCTCCTACGCTCTGCTCACGCACATGATTGCCCAACAGTGCGACCTGGAGGTTGGAGAGTTCGTGCATACCTTCGGCGACTGTCACCTGTACCAGAACCATCTGACCGATGACATCGTCTTCGAGCAGTTGAAGCGCAAGCCCCGCGCGTTGCCGACGCTGGTGATCAAACGCAAGCCCGAGAGCATCTTCGAGTACGAGCTGGAGGACTTCGAGTTTGAGGGGTATGACCCGCATCCGGGCATCAAGGCGCCGATTGCCATCTGATTCAATTTCAAACAGGCGAGTCCATGAGAAAAGCACTGATTGTCGCCATGTCCCGCAACCGGGTCATCGGCCGGAACAACAAATTGCCCTGGTATTTGCCGGGTGATCTCCGTTATTTCAAACAGGCCACCATGGGTAAGCCCATAATCATGGGGCGGAAAACCTGGGACTCCATCGGTCGACCGTTACCGGGCAGGATGAACGTGGTGATTTCCAGGAACGAAACCTGGGAAGCACCAACCGGAACGGTCGCCGCCAAGTCATTGCCCGAGGCGCTGGTGAAAGCTGAAGCCCAGGCCGAGCTTGAGGGTGGCGACGAGGTGATGATCATCGGTGGCGGGCAGATCTACGCCGAGGCATTGCCGATGATTGATCGGATGTACATCACCCAGGTGCACGCTGAGGTGGACGGCGATGCGTTTTTTCCGGAAGTGAACTGGGATGAGTGGGAGGAAATCGGACGGGAGGATTTCTCCGCGTCCGATAACAACCCCTACGACTACAGCTTTGTGGTCTATCAGCGCCAGGCTTAAGCCTGGCGAGGTGGGCGCTTGCCAGCGGGCTTGCCGCCCTTACCGGGAGACTTGCCTTTGGGCCCCGGGCCGCCGCGTCCCTTCGGTCCTTTCTTGAATCCGCCTTTCGGGCCTTTGCGGTTATCGCCCGGGCGGCCACCCTTGCGGTCGCGACGCGGCGGAGGCGTGGCGGAGACCACCGGCAGTGCCTCGGGCTGCTCCAGAGGCAGGGAACCGGGTTGGGCCGCTTCCATCCAGCAGGCCAGGGCACCCGCCACCATGGCCATATCCATCTCGTTGCGCTCGGCGATCTCGTCCAGCAGGGCCATGGTCTTGGCCAGCTTCTTGTCTTCAGCGAACGCCAGCAGCTGGGTTTCAAACTGCTGCTCGCGCATTTTCTTCAGTTCAACCGGTGACGGCAGCTCATAGGCCTGCATAGGGGAGTTGGTGGCACGTTCCAGCGTGCGCAGCCAGCTCCGCTCCCGAGGCGTGACCAGCAGAATGGCCTTGCCTTCCCGACCGGCGCGGCCGGTACGGCCAACACGGTGGATGTAGGCTTCGGTGTCGTAGGGCACATCGTAGTTGATCACGTGGGTAATGCGCGGCACGTCCAGACCGCGGGCCGCTACGTCGGTCGCCACGATAATGTCTTTCTTGCTGCGCTTGAGGTCTTCAACGGTCTGCTCGCGCTGGCGCTGGTTCAAATCGCCGTTCAGTGGTGCCACCGCGTGCCCGCGTGCCGACAGTTTCTCGGCCAGCAGTGTGGTTTCCGCCTTGGTGCGCACGAAGATGATGGAGGCGTCAAACGGCTCCACTTCGAGAATCCGTGTCAGGGCGTCGAGTTTACGCTCGGCGTAGACCGGCAAAACAAACTGGGAGATGCGCTCGACCGTGCGGGTTTCGCTTTCAATGCGAACTTCCGTGGCGTTGCGCAGGTAAGTCTGGGCCACTTTCTTGATTTGCGGCGGCATGGTGGCTGAAAACAGGGCGCGTTGGCAGTTCTCCGGTGTTTTCGCCAGGATCGCTTCCACGTCGTCGATAAAGCCCATGCGCAGCATTTCATCGGCTTCATCCAGAACCAGCGCCTTCAGGCCGTCCAGTTTCAGGGTGCCTTTGCGCAGGTGGTCAAGCATGCGGCCCGGGGTACCCACGACGACCTGGGCTCCGCGGCGGAGGCCCTTGATCTGGGGGTAAAAATCCTGGCCGCCGTAGATGGGCAGCACATGGAAATTCCGGAACTTGCTGGCATAGGTGGTAAAGGCTTCAGCCACCTGGATGGCCAGTTCCCGTGTTGGTGCCAGCACCAGAATCTGGGGTTCGGTAACAGAGGCGTCAATCCGGCTCAGCAGGGGCAGTGCAAATGCCGCGGTTTTACCGGTACCTGTCTGGGCAACACCCAACAGATGGTTGCCGGCAAGCAGCGCGGGAATAGACTGGGCCTGGATGGGAGACGGGGTTTCGTAGCCAACGGCGGACACAGCTTCAAGTACGGCTGGATCAAGCCCCAGTTCGGCAAAGGACAATTCAGACATTGATTCACTCGGAATTCGGGAGGTAGAGCATTGCCGGGCAATGCATGATGTGCGGGCATTATAGCGGTTTTGTTGATGTTTTAATACGCAAAACCCCGGAGGCGCTGTAGGTACTTGCCGGGGACCGGTTATTGCGTTGCCGTCCGATCTTGGGCAGGCTTCGTATTATCCCGATAGGTTGCTAACAGGAACTTGAGATGACCTTTGACGAATTATTGCGGGCGGCCCGTGGCAGCGAGGAACTGATCATGCCCGGCAGCTGGTCCCAAGGAAGAGCTACATTCGGTGGTCTTACGGCTGCATTGATGTTCGAGAGAATGGAGATGCTTGTTGCCGAGGGCCGCGCCATGCGGTCATTGCAGGTCTCGTTCGTGGGACCGGTAGAGCCCGAAGTGCCGGCCAGATTCGAGGCCGAGATTCTGCGTGAGGGAAAAGCAGTCAGTCAGGTGCAGGGGCGCATTGTCCAGAAAGGAGAAACCCGGCTGGTCTGTCTGGCCAGCTTTGGCGGCGACCGGGAGTCGGAGGTACAGGTGGACGCGCTTCCTGCGCCCGAGGCGCCTCCGATCGATCAATGTCACGGGCTCGACTATATCGAGGGTGTGACACCGGAATTCATCCAGCAGATTGAGATGCGATGGGCGTTCGGAAACCTGCCGTTCAGTGGCAAAGGCGGTCGTGAACTGGGCGGTTGGATGCAGTTCCGGAAAACTCCGGAGTCGTTCTCTGACGCCCATATCGTTGCTCTCGTTGATGCCTGGCCCCCGGCAGTACTGCCGTATGTCAAGCAGCGGGTACGAACCAGTTCCCTGAGCTGGGCTCTGGACATCGTGCATCCCAGGCCGGCCATGGAACCGGGAGACTGGCTGTTGTACAAGGTCTCTATCGATCAGGCGGGTGCCGGTTACGGTCATACCCAGGCCGGTATATGGACTGCCAAAGGCGAGCTTGTGGCTTTGAGCCGCCAGACGGTGACCGTGTTCGGGTGATGGAAATGGCGGCTCAGGCCGCCATTTCCGATTTCAGGGCATCGATGACAATGCGGGCGAAGTCTTCCGGTGAATCTTCCTGCAGGAAGTGCCCGCCCCGGAGCGTGATGTGGGGTTGGCCATGGGCACCGGGAATCCGACGCTGCATATGCCTGTCGCCGCCCCGGGTAATGGGGTCGCCACTGCTGAAACAGGTGATAAACGGTTTTTTCCAACGTTCAAGCACCTGCCAGGCGGCCTTGTTTGCATCGCTGTCCGGTGTGCCAGGCTCAGTTGGCACCAGCTTTGGAAACGCCCTGGCTCCGGCCTTGAACTCCGCCGATGGAAAAGGAGCCTCGTAGGCGGCCAGTTCAGCCTTGCTCAGCGTGCGATCGGTGCCCAGCTGCACAATGCGCCCAACCGGAAACCAGGGGCTGTGTGTGGCAAAGGCTTTCCAGACTGAGAATACCGCAGGCACAGGCGCCTCCCCGGTTGGCAGCATGCCATTGCCCACGATGATGCGACTGAAGCGCTGTCGGTGTTCTGCTGCCAGACGCAGGCCCAGCAGCGATCCCCAGTTCTGGCACACCAGGGTGATGTTGGTGAGGTCCAGCTGTTCCAGCCAACTAGTCAGCCATGCCAGGTGGCGGCCATAACTGTAGTCGGTCACCGAGGCCGGCTTGTCGGATTTGCCAAAGCCGATCAGATCCGGAGCCAGTACCCGATGTCCGGCGCTTGCCACGAGGGGAATCATGTGCCGGTAAAGGTAGGACCAGGATGGTTCGCCGTGGAGCATGATTACCGGCGACGCGCCTCGCGGGCCCTCGTCAACGTAGTGCATCCGGAGCCCGGGTTCTACGTCGAGATGGTTTGGAGTAAAAGGGTAATCCGGAAGACCTGCGAAGCGGGCTTCATCGGTTCTCAGAATACGCATGCCATCGACTGTCCTGACTGATTGGTTGCGTGATTGCCGGGCGGCATCCGGTGATCAGAATGCCCTACTACAATCGTCGAATATCAGGATAAAGCAGATGGGAAATTTGTGTGTTTGAGTTGCGTAACAGAGCGTTGCCGCTTTGAATCAGGACGCGACGCCGAACAGGCGTTCGGGGTTGTCAACGCGGGCCAGAGCCTCGTCGCAGCAATTGACTGCACCGCAATCGTCAGCTGAACAAAGGCCAATGGTGCGGCATTCCATGTCCTGCTGGTGGTCACCCTGATTGTTGAAAATCCGGGCCCTGGAGAGAATCGAATGGCAGTGGCCGCACAGCAGGGTAGGAACCGCGCTGCCCTCAGCCAGAAGTGCCGTGTAATGCTGTGTTTGAGTCATAAATATCCTCCTGATACTGCCCAACATATGGGCCAAGTATGACATTTCAAAGTCGGGTTGCCGGATTTATACGGCTTAACTGTCTGGATCGACCAGTGGCCGACGGTTGGATCGCTTGTCATCCCAGTCCAGCTCCTTCGGGTCATACCAGCCAATCGCCTCCAGAACTCTTTCCCGTGTCTGTGGCGACAGTGTGGGCCAGAGCTCCTGGAAGTCCTCCAGGCCAAGGTCCCGCTGCTTCTGTTGCTTGCTCTGAAGTCGGTTGATGATACGTGGCAACTGCAGGGCTTCGCCGAGCTGACCGGGCACCACGACTTCCTGGCCCATCACCTTGCGCCGGTGCGTTCTGGCGGCCAGTACCTTGCGCAGCTCGGTGGCCGCGTCCAGGGCTGTTTCGACAGTGAAGGTTTCCAGTTCCAACAACATGACCTGTCTATTAGTTGAACAACAACCGTCCACTATAACCCGAAGAGAGCTACAGTGGCCACGCCAGCGTGGTAGGGTAGAATGCATTCGTTAACATGCAGAACCACATCAGGGAACCGCAAAAATTATGTACGCAAAACTTGAAACACGGACTTTTCTGGCGTTGCTGGTCGGCGTTTCCCTTGCCTTTGTATTTCTGATGAAGCCCTTCTTCGGGCCCATATTCTGGGCGGTCGCCATCGCCCTGATTTTTCACCCGGTGCAGCAACTGCTCGTACGTAAACTGGGTGACCGGCCAAACATCAACGCGCTGATTACCCTGTGCATCTGCATGTTCATTGTGGTTATCCCGGTTCTGGTTCTGGTGACATCTCTGGTTGCAGAGGGCGTGGCGCTCTACCAGCAGATCCAGAGTGGCGACATTCGGCCCGGGGAATACATCGATCGGGTCAATCAGTCTTTTCCGGCTATTCAGGCGTTCCTGGCACAGTTTGACATCAGCTTTGCCGAGCTGAGGGACCGGGCGGTGAGTATTTTTGTCGGCGGCAGTCAGTTCCTTGGCAAGCAGGCCCTGGGCGTTGGCCAGAACACCTTCCAGTTTTTCCTCGGCCTGGCCTTGATGGTGTATCTGGCGTTCTTCCTGCTGCGGGATGGTAGTGCACTGGTGGAGTTGATCATCCGGGCGCTGCCACTGGGCGACGAACGGGAGCGGTTGCTGTTCGCCAAGTTTGCAGAGGTAACCCGGGCGACGGTCAAGGGAAACCTGCTGATTGCAATCATCCAGGGGGCCCTGGGCGGGCTGATTTTCTGGGTCCTCGGGATCTCCGGGGCCCTGCTCTGGGGTGTGGTCATGGCGATCGTATCGCTGTTGCCGGCGGTTGGTGCCGCTTTGGTCTGGGTGCCCGCTGCCATCTACCTCGCGGCGGTTGGAGACGTGATCGAGGCGGTGGTTCTGACGGCCTTCGGAGTCGTGGTCATAGGGCTGGCGGACAACCTGTTGCGCCCGGTACTGGTTGGTCGCGATACCAAACTGCCTGATTACATTGTCCTGCTGTCGACTCTTGGCGGCATCGTCATGTTCGGCATCAACGGGTTCGTGATGGGGCCGTTGGTGGCAGCCCTGTTCATGGCGTTCTGGGGGATTTTCATCCGCGAGTTCAGCGAAGAGGCCCACCGCCAGTCGGCCACTGTGGAAGATGAGGCGCATGAGTCTGACAGGTCAACGGGACATGATGTCCGGTAAGGCGACATACGACAAAAGTATGGTAGGCTTTTAACCGTTTGCCCCAGCCTGTGGAGATAGGCACCACATAACAAGAAAGAAACGGATATCGAAGAGATATCAGGAGTTAGCAGGTGAGTACCATGAAAAAAGCAACTTCCCGACTGGGACGCCTGACCGCCGCGGCCGGACTGGCGGTCACACTGGGCTTTGCCCCTGCAGCCTTCGCTGATGAGATCGTTGCACTCAAGAATGCACTTTATGGAGCCGGGTACGATATTACCAATGTCAGCCCGCAGATGGACGACTCTACCCGGTCTGCGTTGACCCGGTTCCAGCAGGATAACGGTCTCCAGGCTACCGGTATTCTGGACGACCCGACCAAGGAAGCCCTGGGCATGATTTCGGTTCAGGTGGCTGCGTCGGCGCCAGCTCAGTCTACCGGAACCAGTAGCGCTCCGGCTCAGGAATCAGCGTCTTCCGCAGCGGCGGAGACTTCGGCCCCGGAGCCTGAGCAGGACGACGCCATCGAAGAAGATGACGACGGCGGCTGGTCGCTCTGGTAACCGGAATCTTCTGAACAGAAAAAGCCCGCCGGGTTTCCCCGCCGGGCTTTTTTGCTGGCCAGCGTTCAGGATTTTCAGTCGAGCTTTTCCAGATCCCGAACGGCACCCTTGTCGGCACTTGTGGCCAGTAGCGCGTAGGCTTTCAGGGCTGCAGATACCTTGCGGTCCCGCGGCAGTTCCGGTTTCCAGCCCTTGGCATCCCGGGCTTCCCGACGACGATCGAGCTCGCGCTGGTCGACTTCAACGTTGATGCTACGGTTCGGAATGTCGATGCGGATCGTATCGCCATTCTCGATCAGGCCAATGGCTCCACCGGCGGCTGCCTCCGGCGACGCGTGGCCGATGGACAGGCCCGAGGTGCCGCCTGAGAAACGTCCGTCTGTCAGCAGTGCGCAATCCTTCCCGAGGCCCTTGGATTTCAGATAGCTGGTCGGATAGAGCATTTCCTGCATGCCCGGGCCACCACGGGGGCCTTCATAGCGGATGATCACAACCTCACCCGGCTTGACCTCGTCTGCGAGAATGCCGGCAACGGCAGAATCCTGGCTCTCGAATACCCGGGCCTTGCCTTCGAATACATAGATGCTTTCGTCCACCCCCGCGGTTTTGACCACGCAGCCGTCAAGGGCAATATTGCCGTAAAGCACTGCCAGGCCGCCCTCGGAGCTGTAGGCGTGCTCAACCGAGCGTATGCAGCCGGTTTCCCGGTCGCCATCGAGTGTTGGCCAACGGGTGCTCTGGGAGAAGGCCGTCTGGGTGGGAATGCCGGCCGGCCCGGCTTTGTAGAACTCGACCACTTCGGTGGTCGGCGACCTCATGATGTCCCAGGTCTCCAACGCTTCTTTCATGGTTTTGCTGTGCACCGTCGGAAGATCGGTGTTGATCAATCCGCCTCGTTCCAATTCGCCGAGAATACCCATGATGCCACCTGCACGGTGCACGTCTTCCATATGGTATTTGGGCGAGTTGGGCGCGACTTTGCACAGCTGCGGAACTTTGCGCGACAGCTGGTCGATTTCGTTCAGGGTGAACGGAACGCCGCCTTCCTGGGCGGCCGCCAGCAAGTGAAGGATGGTGTTTGTCGAGCCGCCCATGGCGATGTCCATAACCATGGCATTCTCAAAGGCCGCCATTGAGGCAATGCTCAGAGGCAGTACGCTGGCGTCGTCTTCCTCGTAATAGCGCCGCGCATTCTCCACAATCTGTCGACCGGCCTTCAGGAACAGTTGCTCCCGATCGGCGTGCGTTGCCAGGAGTGAACCGTTGCCGGGCAGTGCCAGACCGATGGCTTCGGTGAGGCAGTTCATGGAGTTGGCGGTGAACATGCCGGAACAGGAGCCGCAGGTGGGACAGGCGCTGCGCTCATACTCTTCCACCTGTTCGTCGGAGGCGTTGGGATCTGCAGCAATGACCATGGCGTCCACCAGATCGAGCTTGTGCTCGGACAGTTTGGTCTTGCCTGCTTCCATGGGGCCGCCGGAGACGAAGATCGTGGGGATGTTCAGGCGTATGGCGGCCATCAGCATGCCCGGGGTGATCTTGTCGCAGTTGGAAATACAGACAAGAGCGTCGGCGCAGTGGGCGTTCACCATGTACTCTACCGAATCCGCAATGATTTCCCGGGAGGGAAGGGAGTACAGCATGCCGTCGTGGCCCATGGCGATGCCGTCGTCGACCGCGATGGTGTTGAATTCCTTGGCAACACCCCCGGCTGCCTCGATTTCGCGGCACACCAGCTGACCGAGGTCTTTGAGGTGCACATGGCCCGGCACGAACTGAGTGAAAGAGTTGGCAACCGCGATAATGGGTTTGCCGAAATCTCCGTCTTTCATACCGGTAGCGCGCCAAAGGGCGCGGGCGCCGGCCATGTTGCGACCTGCGGTGGATGTCCGCGAACGATACTGAGGCATGGTGTTCTGTTCTCTCTGTTGTTACCTGATGACGGTGATCAAAAAAACAGAGGATACCAGATTAGACTCGAGGCGCATGGTTGTTTTCAGAGTCGCTGTTTACAATAGTTAACACAATTGCCAACTTATTTTCCGGTTTGAACCGACAAGGAGTATGCCTATGGCCGGCCAGGAAAGCCTGCCGCTTCGTCGCCTGAAAGAGTTTCAGCCGTTGAACCGGCTGACCGATGATCAACTGGTCCTGCTTGCCAGCCGCGCCGAGCGACGGACTCATGGGCCCGGACAAAGGGTTCTGGAACGGGGTGTCCGGGATGGTCTGGACTTTTTCCTGGTAGCGGGAAAGATCGAACTTGAATCCGTGGATGGCCGGAAAACAATCATCGAAGCCGAAACCGAGAAGGCCCAGAACCCCATTGCCCGGCTCCAACCCCGGATGTATGACGTTACGGCTGTCAAACCCTCTGAATTCCTGGTTGTCGAGCAGGAAATCCTCAACCAGCTGCTGCGCTCTGCGCCAGTGGAGCAGGTTGAGATGGATTCCGGTGAGGGCACTGGCGGTATAGATAGCGAGGAGCATCATCTGTTGATGGAGTTCCTGTCGGAGTTGAGGTCGAACCAGGTCAAGCTGCCCAGTGTGCCGGATGTGGCCTGGAAAGTGCGGCGTGCGGTCGATCGAGAGGAATCAACGGCGGATCAGGTAGCGCTGGCGGTGTCAGCGGATCCGGCTATGGCGGCCAAACTGGTCCGTGCCTGCAACAGCCCTCTGTACAGAGGATTCAGTGACGTCCGGAACGTCCGGGAAGCCGTGGTTCGCCTTGGCATGCGTACCACCCGGCAACTGGTGACGGTGTTTTCCATGCGGGAGGTGTTCAAGACCCGCCAGGCGTCACTTCAGAAAGAGATGGAAAAGCTCTGGCGGCATTCCCGGGAGGTGGCAGCCCTGTGCTGGGTGCTGGCGGATCACGCCACGAAACTGAACCCGGAGGAGGCGTTGCTGGCGGGCTTGCTCCACGATATTGGCGTGGTGCCGATACTCGTCCAGGCTGAACACCATGTGAACCTCTTTGCCGATGAGGCCAACCTGAGTCATGCGATCAGGGAACTCAGGGCAGACGTCGGAACGGCGGTACTCGAGAATTGGTCCTTCCCGCCGGCCTTTGTGGAAGCGGTCCGCCATGCCGAAGACTGGGGTTATGAATGCCGCGAGACGACGCCCCAGCTCGTGGATGTCGTTATCGTGGCGCAATTGCATTCGATGATAGGTTCCAGCCAGAATGCCGAGCTGCCCCCGTTCGATCAGGTGCCGGCGTATCGGCGTCTGGGTGAACTTGAACTTAATGCCTCCCGCAGTTTGCAGCTTCTGACGGAGGCCAGGGCCCGGGTCGACGAAGTACAGCAATTGTTAGCCATCCGATGATCCGGGCCGTGTAAACTGTGGAGTCTGCTTTCCGGTGACTGTTGCGCTTATGAATGTACCTTTGTTCCCCCTGAATTCCATCGTCCTGCCCAGGGGGAGGATTCCATTGCAGCTGTTCGAGCCGCGCTACATCGACATGCTGACGCGTTGTCTCAAGGAGGATCGCGGGTTCGTTGTGGTGCTGTTGCAGGAAGGCGGAGAGACCGGGCGCACCGCAGCCTTTTACGACATTGGCACCTATGTGCGAATTATCGATTTCCAACAGCTTGATAACGGCCTTCTGGGGATTACTGTTGAGGGCGAATCCAAGGTGTCGGTGGTCCGGAGCTGGCAACAGGAAGACGGGCTGAATGTTGGCGACGTGGAGTGCCTGCTGGAAGAGGCAGAGAGTGAGGTGCCGGCGCGCTATAGCGAACTGCCCTCCGTGCTCAAGGCGCTGTTCCGGCATCCGGTCATCCGCGATCTGAACATGGACATTGATTATGGCGATGCCCGGGATGTTGGCTGGCGGCTTACGGAGCTATTGCCTCTGGACAAACAGGAAAAGCAGAAACTGGTAGAGTTGCAGGACCCGCTGGAACGGCTCAGCCGACTTCAGGAGCTTCTGGAAGCGCTCGAGGAGGGCTAGGTTCTAGCCGATCGGACGGAAATTCAGTACGGCTTCGTCCCATGACAGCACGATATACCCGCAAGCAAATACCGCCCATACAACTGCTGCAGCTACGATGGTTATATCCGGTGCCAAAGGGACCTTGTCGTACCGGCTGTAGCTCGCCCGTACGGCTCCGGTGACAGCCAGCGCCAGTAGCAACCCTCCGATCACGTCAGTGAACCAGTGAACCCCCAGGTAAAGCCGGCTTAGAGCCACAGGAACCAATGGGAGAGAGAGCAGGACATAGTAGTGCCAGCGCTTTCGGTGCCGGCTTTCACCGGCAACGAAGCTTGCCAGCAGGGTAACCAGCAAGGTAATACCTGCCGTATGGCCGCTCGGGAAGGCGCCGGAATTCGGTGGCCCCATGACTTCTTCCGGCCGGGGAACGCCGAGCAGAGATTTCAGGGCCCAGACCAGAACCACCGTTAAAACGACGGCCACCACAATATGGACAGCAGCGGCGTAGTAGCCTCGGAACATCATTGCTGCGCATGCCAGGGCACCGGCAGCCACAAGTACCGGGGCGTCACCAAGCAGCGTGATGGCAATGAAGGGACCATCGAGCAGCGGCTGGCGGAGTTGCTCGAACCAGAGAAGAGTCGCCCGGTCGAACCCATCAAGCAGGTGAGTCGCTGTGGCCAGTTGTCCCCAGAGTAACAGCAGGGCGGAAGCGCCCAGTGCGAGCATGAATGAGGCCAGCGGAAATTCACCTTCCCGGGCCGGGCGCTGATTGGTATACAGGCGCCAGAATCGGTGAGTGGCGTCGTACTGTGCCATCCACTGCTTCAGCCATTGGTAGAAGCGGCTGCTTTCGCCAAGCCCCAGCTGGAACCGCAATAGCACGAAATAGACCACGGTCAGGGCCGCGAGGCTGATACCGATCACCGCATAGAAGTGCGCAGGCGGCCTGATCTCGCTAGCCAGGGCACTGCCCACGAGAAATCCCGGGAAGATATAAACCGGTGCCCAGGCGATGGCCGAGCCGATGTTGAAGGCCAGAAAGCGACGCCAGGACATCATCAGGGCCCCGGCCACGAGAGGAATAACCGGTCGTACGGGCCCGACAAAGCGGCCGATGATCACGCTTTTGCCACCGTGACGGTTAAAGAAACGCTCGCCGGTGCTGATGATTTTGGGATAACGGCTCAGTGGCCAGGACGTTGTGAGTCGACCCTGCAGCAGTCGCCCGAGACCGAAGCTTGCCGTATCGCCCGCAATGGCGCCCAGCCCCGCCCAAAGCAATGCTTCTGGCAAGGGCATCCCGGTTTCACCGGCCAGCACAGCGACGGCAAACAGTATGGCAACACCCGGGACAATAATGCCGGCGATGGCAAGGGATTCGATAAAAGCGGTCGTAAACAGCGCCGTAGCAAGCCAGCCGGGATGCAGGCTCAGCCATGCCGACAGGTCATTCAGCCAGGCACTGCTCATGTTTCGATGGTTTCTCCTGGGCTGAACCAGACCGAATCCGTGCCGCGTCTGCGAGCTTCCTCCATGGCCTGGTGGGCCCGATTGCGGAGTGTGTCGGTTCGGGTGTCGCCGCTGCCCCGGGTGGTGCAGCCCAGGCTGACAGTGGCTTTGCCTACCACAGGCCAATGGTGTTCAGCGATGGTCCGGCGAATCCGCTCGGCTATAACCCTCACTCCTTCCTCCGGCGTAAATGGCAGGATCAGGAAGAACTCGAAGTCTTTCAGGGTATACAGGGTGTCACCGGCACGAATCACGCCAAAGAGGTGTTCGGTCATATCCCGGAACAGGCCCTGGACCTGATCTCTGCCGTGGAGGTCGGACACCTCATCCGCGTAATCGATGCTCAGGTCGATCACAGAGAGGCAGTGGCCGGTGGCTATGGCCCGGCTGATTTCTTTCTGCAGGGTTTCATCGAGGAAGCGCGCGTTGTGGGCGCCGGTCACCGGATCGGTGATGGCCAGATCCTCGGCCGACTGTGCCATGTGGTCGTAGTGCCAGATGTACAGGGCGGCGACCGCCAGAAGAATAAAAAGCCCCCCGGTAATGGCAATGGCGTCAGCCGGCGCCTGTTCCAGGAACAGGAGGATCGACATGGGCACCAACAGCAAAAAGGAAAGCCCCACACCCTGTCGCAACGGCAGGATCAGCAGGTTCAGTACGAGCAGGGGCATTGCCCAGTGGCTGATGCCGGGTGCATCCATGGTCAGCAGTGCTGCCAGCATGCCGCTGTTCAGGCCGGAGAGAATGATAAGGTGCCCCGGCGCTGACAGTTGGTGCCGGCGACAGATAATGGTGTAAATGGCGCCAGCCAGGGTCAGAACCGCCATCCCGGAGGCCAGATAGAAGAGCTCGTAGAAGCCATAACGCAGGTTCTGCATGGCCAGGGTGAAAATGAACAGGCAGGCGATGCCGTAGCCAAAGGCATGTGTCCAGGTTCTCAGTCGGGTCTCTGTCATGTCACTGGCCCCTCTGCCCGAGGCTGGCTTGGTTGTGCCGGCTGCGACCATGAACTGTAGGCCTGGCTTCGGTTGCCTCCCTGCTGCTGGGCCCGGCGGAGGGCATTCGCCGCGCTTTGCTGAAGGCTGTTGGCGTCGTCACCGATATTCAGGCCGGCAATTCCTGTGCTGACAGTGAGGTTCATGCCGTGGGACTCGAGAAGAGTTGCCAGGCCCTTGCGGATCGTCTCGGCGCGGTTGATGGCGTCGCTGGTGGAGATGCCTGGCAGGATCACCAGAAATTGAAGATCGGCCACCCGGTAATAGGTGTCGAAATCACGGATCTGGGAGTGCAGGTAGCGACCAATGCGAGGAAGTATCGAGCGTATGTCTTCGTCGGGATCATTGTCGCTGAGGTGGGTGTCCAATCCGATCATGATGACGGACATGTCCGTGCCTTCCCGCTCACTGCGCTGGATTTCCTTGTGCAGATCAGCGGAAAGATATTCCCGGCTGGCAGCCTGGGTCAGTTCATCGGTCCGACGCAACGGGGCCAGTTGCCGGGCTTTGTAGTCACGAAGGAAGACCAGCAGCGCCGAGAGCAGCATGGTGAGCAGAAAAGCGCTGATCATTTGGTGGCGGTCGGCAAGGCCAACGGCCCATTGTGTCGCGATCATCGCCAGAATAGCGATCAGCAGCGTCACCAGTACAGCGGCCGCGGGCGGAACCAATGCGAAAGCGGCCAGTGGAAGTGCGTAGAGCCAGTGGCTCAGCACCCAGGGGCCAGTCCAGAAACCGGCCAGAAGAATCAGCAGAAGAATGGCAAAAAAGACCTGCTGGACTCGGGGCCAAGGCTGATTCACCCGACTGGGGTGGAAGGTTTTGCCAGAGATTACAATGCCTGAGGCCGCAGCCGCGGCTGCTGCAACCATGGGCTCTCCCAGCAAGGCACAGAGCATCGCAATGGCGATCAGGGCCGCGAAACCTGCCCGTGACAATTTGCTTAACAGGAATTTTTCGGCCATCTGGGCCATGGTGTCCTTCCTTTTCCTGAGCTCCCTGAAAAAACGTCCCCGGGGAGTTGTTCAAAAGCTCCTTCAGGTTCCGAGTATGGCATATCGCAGCGGTATAATATCTGTTTGGGATGCGTACTTGAAACGGGAAAGGTAAAGTTAGGCACTTATTCCTGATTCCGCTTGAAAACAGAAAGGTATTTGAATGGATATTGCAGCGTACATGGCTGAGGTTGGGCAGCAGGCCCGAGCAGCGGCAACCGGAGTGGCTCGTTCGACCACGGCCGTGCGTAATCAGGCGCTACTGGCGACAGCCGAGGCTCTGGATGCAGCCAGGGAAGAACTGGCCCTGGCCAATGGCAAAGATCTGCAGCGGGGCCGTGAAAATGGCCTGGATGCGGCGATGCTAGACCGTCTGGAGCTCACGCCCCAGCGAATCGATACCATGATTGAGGGCCTTCGTCAGGTCGCGTCTTTGCCAGACCCGATCGGTGCCATTACCGACATGGCCTACCGCCCCTCCGGCATTCAGGTGGGCAAAATGCGAGTTCCACTGGGTGTCATCGGTATCATCTACGAGTCCCGCCCCAACGTGACCGTCGAGGCTGCCAGTCTATGCCTCAAGTCGGGCAATGCCACCATTCTTCGGGGCGGCTCCGAGTCGATCCATTCCAACCAGGCGATTGCCCGCTGTCTTTCCGAGGGGCTTGCAAAAGCAGGGCTTCCGGAGAATGCGGTGCAGGTGATAAAGACAACCGACCGCGCGGCCGTGGGTGAGTTGATCACCATGCCGGAGTATGTTGATGTCATTGTTCCCAGAGGTGGCAAAGGGCTGATCGAACGCATCAGTCGAGATGCCCGGGTGCCGGTCATCAAGCACCTCGATGGTGTCTGTCATGTCTACATCGACAGTCATGCGGATCCGGAAAAGGCGATGAAAGTGGCGATCAATGCCAAAACCCATCGGTACGGTACCTGCAACACCATGGAAACCCTCCTGGTCGACAGTGAGATCGCAGAAGACATGCTGCCCCTGCTGGCTCAGGCTTTTATTGAAAAAGGCGTGGAACTGCGAGGCTGTGAACGGACCAGGGCCATCGTAGACGGCGTGGCAGAAGCCACCGAGGCAGACTGGGAGGCCGAATACCTGGCTCCGGTGCTGGCGGTGCGCGTGGTTGACGGGCTGGATGGGGCCATTGAGCATATCAACCGTTACAGTTCCCAGCATACCGACAGTATTATCACCGAGAACTACACGCGGGCGCGTCGGTTCATCACGGAGGTGGATTCCAGTTCGGTGATGGTTAATGCGTCCACGCGCTTCGCGGACGGCTTTGAGTATGGTCTGGGGGCTGAAATCGGTATCTCCACTGACAAGATCCACGCCCGGGGTCCGGTGGGGCTCGAGGGGCTCACGTCCCAGAAGTACGTGGTCTTCGGTGACGGGCATATCCGGACCTGATGCCCATGCATGTCATTTATGGTGGAACCTTCGATCCGGTGCATCATGGCCACCTGAGGCTGGCCCTTGAAATCAGTGACCGTCTTGGCGTGGAGTACGTCAGCCTGGTGCCCTGTCATATTCCGCCGCACCGGGGCCAGACCGGGGCTTCCTCTGGCCAGCGCCTGGCGCTGCTGAGGCTGGCGGTGGCCAACGAGCCCCAGTTACGGATTGACGACCGGGAACTGGCGCGGGAGGGGGCCTCCTACACGGCCGATACCCTGCGTCAGCTGCGGGCCGAGCTGGGACCCCATGAGTCCCTGGTGATGGTGGTTGGCACCGATGCCTTTGCCGGGTTCGATCGCTGGCGGGAATGGCAGCAGATTCCGGAACTGGCCCACGTGGTGGTAGTCCGCCGGCCCGGTCCGGCACTGGACCCCGCGGGCGAACCTGCCCGGATGCTCGCTGAACGGGGCGTGAGCGGTCCCGAGGCTCTGCACGAGAGGGCCTTTGGCCATTTCCTCGAGCTGGATCCACCACTCTTGGATATTTCCGCCACCGGCATCCGGGAACGGATTGGTGACGGGCGGTCGCCACGCTACCTGATGCCGGATCCCGTATGGGCAGAAATTCGTCGCCTGGGGCTCTATGGTGCATGCCCCGACGGGAACTTTTAGTGCTACAATCGCGTCTGAATATGACATTTCGGGCGGCCATACCGGCAAACGCCCGTCCAACAGGGTGATTATGCAGGCAGAGCAACTGAAAGATCTGGTAATTAATGCGCTTGAAGATGTGAAAGCACAGGACATCAGCGTGATTGATGTCCGTGACCGCACCAGTGTCACCGACTTCATGGTTCTGGCATCCGGAACGTCCAATCGACATGTAAAATCTCTCGCCGACTCCGTGGTTATTGAAGCCAAAGAGCAGGGTGTGCGAGCAAGCAATGTTGAAGGCGCTGGCGTCAGCGACTGGATCCTCGTGGACCTGGGCGATGTGGTTGTTCACGTAATGATGCCTGCCACACGGGAGTTTTACGATCTGGAGCGCTTCTGGCGCGATGCTCCCGATCTTGGTGTTGCGGGCAGCGAATAATCATGCGGTTACGTCTGATCTGCGTGGGGCAGAAAATGCCCGACTGGGTCAGTACCGGATTCGGAGATTACGCTCGCCGCATGCCGCCGGAGCTACCCGTGGAACTGGTTGAAATTCCCGTCGCCCACCGGGGCAAGAATCCCGACATTCCCAGACTGATGCAGCGTGAAAGTGACGCCATCCTCGCGGCGACTGGTCCGAAAGACCGGGTGATCGCACTGGAGGTTGGCGGTCGCCCCTGGTCGACGGAAAAACTGGCGACCCAACTGGAAAACTGGCAGCAGGATGGCCGAGATGTGAGCTTTCTGGTTGGCGGACCAGACGGCCTTGCCGAAGATTGCCGGAAGCGGGCCGACCAGCAGTGGTCGCTGTCCGCGCTCACCTTGCCCCACCCGCTGGTACGCATTGTTCTGGCAGAACAGCTGTACCGGGCCTGGTCGATCACCCGCAATCACCCGTATCACCGGGCCTAGGGGCTAGTTATGCCATGGGGTGAATTCAAGGATACAGCGGCAGAACGCCGGCTCTTCCAGCGCCGGACCCTGGTAATGCTGGCTTTTGTAATGCTGGCGATTGGCGGCCTTATTGCGCGGATGTACCAGCTTCAGGTCGTCGAACACGAGGTATACACCACCCTTTCGGACAAAAACCGCGTCCAGGTTCAGTCAGTGCCACCCCCGCGGGGGCTGGTGTACGATCGTAATGACACCCTGCTAGCCGAGAACCGACCCGTTTTCAGCGTAACGCTCGTTCCTGAGCGGGTGCAGGGCATGGATGATACCCTGGCTCAGCTTGGCAAAATCCTGGATATTTCCGACGAAGACCGCGAACGTTTCCAGCGCCGGCTTCAGGAACCCCGTCGACCCTTCCAGGAAATTCCCCTCCGCTACGACCTGAATGAACAGGAGATGGCCCGTCTCGCTGTGCATCGTCATGAGCTTCCTGGGGTAGAGGTCAAGGCTGAGCTTGTTCGTTTCTACCCGCACAGTGAATTGACGGCCCATGCCCTTGGCTTTGTCGGGCGTATCAACCGCGACGAGTTGCAGCGGATCGATCCGGTCAACTATGCCGGCACCAACTACATCGGCAAGTCGGGCATCGAACGTTTCTATGAAGAGATCCTTCACGGTCAGGTCGGCTACCAGCACGTTGAAACCAACGCACGGGGTCGAACGCTGCGAGTTCTGGAGCGGGAAAACCCTGTGCCTGGAGAAGATCTGCAGCTGCACCTGGATCTAAGGTTGCAGCAGCGCGCCCACGAGCTATTGGACGGTCGCAGGGGTGCCATTATTGCGATTGAACCTGATACCGGTGGCATTCTTGCCCTGGCCAGTGTGCCGGGTTTCGACGCCAATAAATTCGTTACCGGGATCAGCGTCAACGACTATCGGGAGCTGAGCGACAGTAAGGACAAGCCCCTGTTCAATCGGGCCTTGCGGGGGCAGTACCCTCCGGGTTCGACGGTGAAACCTATGCTCGCAGTAGCCGCCCTTGATAGCGGGGCCACCACCCGGGATTACACCATCTGGGATCCCGGGCATTTCCGTCTGCGTGAAGGCGGCCGGCTATGGCGGGACTGGAAGCGTACCGGACATGGCTGGGTTGATCTGAAGGATGCGGTGGCCGAATCCTGCGACGTTTATTTCTACGAGGTGGCCGTGGAGATGGGGGTGGATACCATGCACAGTTATCTGTCCCATTTCGGTTTCGGAGAAGACGCTACTCTCGATGTCTCGGGTGCCCTGAGCGGTTTGCTGCCTTCCCGGGACTGGAAACGCGCGGTCCGGAATGAGCCCTGGTATCCGGGGGATTCCGTCAATATGGGCATCGGTCAGGGTTTCATGCTGGCTACACCCTTGCAGTTGGCCACGGCAACCGCCTTGATAGCCAACCGTGGCCGATGGGTAGAGCCAAGGCTGCTGAAAGACATCAAAGGGGACCGGCCGGTCGAGGAATTCCTGCCTGCCGAGACTCACGAACCGCTCAATCTCAAGAACCCCGACGACTGGGAATACGTCGTCGACACCATGGTTGAGGTCATGCATGGGCCGAAAGGAACGGCACGCTCTGTCGGCCGGGGTGCGTCTTACAAGATGGCGGGCAAGACTGGTACAGCGCAGGTTTTCAGTCTTGCAGAAGATGAAGAATACGATGAAGAGGAAATCCGCGAGCGGCTCCGGGATCACGCGCTTTTTGTCGGTTTTGCGCCGGCGGATAAACCGGAAATCGCGGTTGCTGTGATTGTCGAAAACGGGGGCAGCGGCAGTGGTACCGCCGCGCCGGTGGCCCGGGCCCTGTTTGATTCCTGGCTGCTTGAGTACAACCAGGCCGATGGCGCACTGGTCAGTGGGGTTGGTGAGGTGGCCAACTGATGGCTTTCAAGGCGTTACTGGATTCAACCGCAAGCAACCCTCTTGGCCGGCACCGGAGCATCTGGACCGCGCTGCATCTGGATCCAATCCTGTTGTTGCTGTTACTCCTGCTGGTGTCCGGCGGACTGTTCGTACTCTACAGCGGTGCCGACCGGAACCTGGAGGTCGTCAAGGCCCAGGGCATACGCCTGGGTGTGGCGTTTGTGGTGATGCTGGTGTTTGCCCAGCTGGATCCTTCGGTGTTCCGCCGATGGGCGCCCTGGCTATACGCAGCCGGCATTGTTGCATTGATTGCCGTCATGCTGGTTGGTGTCGGTGCCAAGGGCGCTCAGCGTTGGCTGGCGATACCGGGGCTGCCTCGTTTCCAGCCCTCGGAGCTTATGAAACTGGTGGTTCCCATGATGGCGGCCTGGTACCTGTCCAGGCATTTCCTGCCACCGAGGTTCCGGCATGTGGCTGTGGGGCTCGCGATCGTTCTTGTGCCCATGATCATGATCATGCAGCAGCCGGATCTGGGGACGTCGCTGCTGGTGGGCATGGCGGGCATTTTCGTGGTGTTTTTCGCAGGCATCAGCTGGAAACTGATCACCGCTTTTGTGGCCCTGGTGTCCGTGTCGGCTCCGCTGATGTGGTTTTTCGTCATGAGGGAATATCAGAAACAACGGGTACTGACACTCCTCGATCCGCAAAGTGACCCCCTGGGTGCTGGCTGGAACATCATCCAGTCCAAGACGGCGATTGGTTCCGGGGGTGTGGACGGGAAAGGCTGGCTGCAAGGGACCCAGTCACACCTAGAATTTCTTCCCGAGAGTCATACTGACTTTATCGTTGCGGTTTTGGCGGAAGAGTTCGGGTTTGTGGGAATGCTGATCCTGATGACAGTGTATTTCCTGATTATCCTTCGTTGCCTGTACATTGCCGCCACCGCTCAGGACTCGTTCAGTCGGCTGCTGGCCGGTGCGCTCACCATGACGTTCTTTATCTACATCTTCGTGAATGTCGGGATGGTAAGCGGACTTTTGCCCGTCGTTGGTGTGCCATTGCCCCTGATCAGCTATGGTGGCACTTCGGGTGTGACCCTGATGGCAGCGTTTGGCGTTCTGATGTCGATCCATACGCATCGACGAATGATTGGTGCCTGACCGGTGGTCAATCGAACCATGGCGGTCGGGTAATGGTGATTGCGGCGCAGAACCCGTTACAATGATAGCCAGAGCGCCGAACACCTGACGGCGGTGCCAGTGAAGTGAAGAGGAACTCCGGACAGTGAACTTCAAGCCCTCATTCTTTCTCCTGCTGACGGTTGTGGTGTCCGTGATACTCGGCGGCTGCGCGTCATCTCCGGAAACCGACCACTCCTCTCGCTATACCCTGGCGACCGACAGGGCGCCCTCGGGCAATTTTGATGTCTCCGGGCTTGATGATGCGGTCCCGGTTTATGAGGCGCCCCGAAGGGCCGGTAATAAATCGCCCTACAAGGTCTGGGGAAAGCAGTATCACGTCCTCGACAGCAACGACGGTTATGTTGCCCGGGGTACGGCCAGCTGGTACGGGGAGAAATTCCATGGCCACAAGACGTCCAATGGCGAAATCTTTGACATGTATGCCATGTCCGCCGCGCACAAATCCCTGCGGATTCCTGGTTTTGCCCGGGTAACGAATCTGGACAATGGCCGCTCGGTGATCGTCCGTGTCAACGATCGTGGGCCTTTTCACAGCGACAGAATCATCGATCTGTCCTACGCTGCCGCTAAAAAGCTGGGCTACCAGGCACGGGGCACGGCGAGGGTAGAAGTCGCCGCCATTACGGTCAGGCCGGATGGATCCATGTTCATTGCCGGTCAGCCCTTTTCTCCGGGAGACGCGACCACATACGCAGAAAGCCGGGTGAAGGCAAGCGGCGACATGGCAATGAGCAACCGGTCATTGTTTGTTCAGCTGGGCTCCTTCAGCAGCCGGGACCCGGCCGAGAAGCTGCTCAGCCAGGTAAGGTCGGTGCTGGAAAACCCGATGCGTGTTCGGGCTGTTGATACCTCCTCGGGGCGATTTCACCGGGTTCAGGTGGGCCCGTTCAGCGATGAAGACAGCGCCAGGCGCACCCAGAGCCTCCTGGAAGCTCGGGGTTTCGATCAGTCCATCGTGCTGACCGATACGCACTGAGCATGGCAAACAAGACACCTTCATAAGAAACACACTTAACGACGAATGAATGGACCCATGGCCTTAAACTCTGTTTTTCGAACCCTATCTATTGTCTTTGTGTTGATGCTTGCTCTGACAGGCAAGGCGATGTCCCAGGCGGTACTGATTCCGTCGCCGCCGCAGATTGCTGGCAGCTCTTATGTGCTGATGGATCCCAAGAGCGGACGGATCATCATGGAGGAGAACAGCCACGAGCGTTTGCCGCCCGCCAGTCTGACCAAAATGATGACCGCGTATATCGTTGAGCGGGAGCTTGATGAGGGCCGGATTGCCATGTCCGACATGGTGCCGATCAGCGTGAATGCCTGGAAAACCGAGGGGTCCCGAACCTTCGTCCGGGAAGGCACTCAGGTGTCGGTTGAGGATCTGCTCAGGGGGGTGATCATTCAGTCGGGCAACGATGCCTCAGTCGCCCTTGCGGAATTTGTTGCCGGTAGCGAAGACGCCTTCGTTGATATCATGAACCAGCAGGCCCAGTTGCTGGGCATGAAAGACACCAACTTTGAAAACGCTACCGGTCTGCCGTCGCCGGATCATTTTTCAACGGCCTATGACCTGGCCATGCTGGCGCAGGCAATCATCAATGATTACCCGGAAAACTATCCGCTGTACGCTGAAAAGCACTTCACCTATAACAATATCCGCCAACCGAACCGGAACAGCCTGCTCTGGCGTGATGACAGCGTCGATGGTCTGAAGACCGGTCACACCGAGGAAGCTGGCTACTGTCTGGTTGCTTCGGCCAAGCGCAACGACACCCGCCTTATTGCGGTCGTCATGGGTACCAACAGCTCAGAAGCTCGGGCTCAGGAAATCCAGAAGATGCTGAATTACGGCTTCCGCTACTACGAGAGCGAACGCCTGTTCCAGTCCGGCCAGGAGCTGATTGAAGCCCGTGTCTGGGGTGGCCAGACTGATCAACTGTCAGTCGGCATGACCGAAGACGTCTATGTCACTATCCCCCGGGGTTCGAGAAACGATCTGGAGTCCACGGTTGACCTTGATTCTGTGATCAAAGCACCCATTAAGGTCGGGGATGAGCTGGGCCGGGTCAAGGTGTCCTATAACGGTGAGGTACTGGTTGATCAGCCGGTGCTGGCCCTGACCGAAGTTCCGGAGGGCGGATTCTTCAAACGCATCTGGGATGCCATCAAGCTCTTTTTCGTTCAGTTATTTCAGTAGGGTGATGTTGATCCCGGGGAGTAAAGCGGCATGAGTCAGCCGAAAGCACCAAAAGTTGAGTTTCCTTGCGACTACGTGATCAAGGTGATCGGCAATGCAGCGCCGGATTTCACCGAGTTCGTGGTTGAGGTTGTGGAGCAGCATGCGCCCGGGATCAGCGAAACCGACATCACGGTTAACGACAGCAGCAAGGGCCGGTTTTCCTCGGTCCAGCTCAAGATTGTGGCAACGGGTGAAGCACAGCTCAAAGCCCTGTTCGAAGATCTCAAGGCCAGCGGCCGCGTGCACATGGTGCTCTGAGCCCGATGCCTGACCTGATTGTTCGATCCCTCGGGGAGCAGCCCTACCTGGAAACCTGGGAGGCCATGAAAGCGTTCACCGCCGACCGCGATGACAGCGTGGCGGACGAGTTATGGTGCCTTGAGCACCCCCGGGTCTATACCCAGGGCCAGGCGGGTAAGGCGGAGCATATCCTCGCTCCGGGCGATATTCCGGTGATCCCGGTTGATCGGGGCGGGCAGGTGACCTATCACGGGCCCGGTCAGTTGGTGATTTACCTGATGATCAACCTGACTCGAAAAAAAATGGGTGTGCGTTCCCTGGTGGATGAGATTGAACAGTCCATAGTCCGGACCCTGGCCGGTTTGGGTGTTGAGGCCGCCCCCAGGCCGGATGCGCCCGGTGTTTACGTGGGAGATGCCAAGATCGCTTCCCTCGGCCTCAGGGTTCGCCGTGGTTGTTCTTTCCACGGACTGGCATTGAACGTGGATATGGACATGGAACCCTTCCAGCGGATTAATCCCTGTGGCTATGCCGGCATGGCCATGTGCCAGGTGCGGGACTTTGTTCCGGGTATAACCCTGGCCGACGTGCAGCAACGACTGTCAGAGCAACTCGTCAACGGCCTGGCCCGCGGGGATGTCGAGTTCTGCCAGGGTTGGTAGTTCAGGCCGCCGCTTCATCCTCATAACCGCAGGCGCGGTTTCGGCCCTCGGATTTGGCCCGGTACAGGGCTTCATCTGCCCGCTGAAGGAGGCGGTCGATGGACTCGGATACCCGGATTGATGCCACGCCCACACTGATTGTGGCCTGCACCTGACCCTGCTCGGTGCTGACGGATCTTTCGGAAAATGCTTCCCGGATCCGGTTGGCAGATGACATGGCCTCCTCGGTGGTTGTCTCCGGCAGCAGTACCAGGTATTCCTCACCGCCCCACCGGGCCAGGGTGTCAACCTTGCGACATTGCTCCCGCAGGGTTCTGGCCACCAGGGTGATCAATTCGTCCCCGACGTGATGTCCGTAGTTATCGTTGACGCTCTTGAACAGGTCGATGTCCATCAGCAGTACAGAAAACGACCGGGCGTTGCGAAGGTAGCGCTGGTATTCGATGTCCAGCTGCTCGAGGGCTTCCCGTCGATTGGCAAGGCCGGTGAGTGCATCATGCTTGGCCGCATACTCGAATTCCGCGGCCAGCTTCAGCAGGCCCAGTTTGCTCCGCCGGCGGCTCTGGTCAAGGATGTAACAGGTGACCATCTCAAAGCCCAGTACCGCCACCATGGTAATCCGGAAGCTGGCGCTGTGAGGAGGCTCGAACAGCAGGTCTCCCAGCGGGCTGAACAGTAGAATCACGGCGGCGAAGCCGCCACTGCAGGCGAGCACGCCAACCCGGGATTCGCTGATGTAGAAAATAATGGGGGGGTAGGCGAACAGCCAGATAATGGCGGACCCGTCCTCAACCGCATGGATCGCCAGGTAGGTGAACAGCACCGTGATAAGGGTAATAAAAGCCCGGCGTTGCAACGTTCTGTTGCCGGACAGTAAATAGGTGACAGAGTTGGCCGTCAGTAGCACGGCAAAGCCAATCAGCAATGGCGGTGTAATCGGGTCATTCTGCAGACTTGAGCGCCAGGCGAAGAAGAACAGCAGGGGAACGGCAACGGCAGTCAGCCAGTTGATCAGAATCGGGACAGGAATCTCGCCCTTGACCCGGAACTGGGACAGTTCCGTATCCGGCGTTTTTCTGGCGGATTGCGGCATGTTCGGATCTTGTTCTTGTGATAATCGTTGCTGGACCTTACGTATGTAGAAATACTAGACCGGTTTCCTGCCAGAAACTGTGTCGAAACGTAAACGATCCGGTTGCCCAGATGTAAACCGGCGATGGTGTTGGCACATTGGCCCCGTGGCCGCAGAAAGCCGGTCGACTCGGTTAGGTCAGCTCCCCTGACTATCCGTATAATGGAGTTAGACGCCAAACGTGGTGAAATTCTCTGATCCGAACAGGTCATTATGTCTTCCAGACGTTCAGGAAATTCGGTTTCCCGCATCAAGACAGGCAGTTTCGAGCGCAGGTTGAGCCTGACCCGCGCCGGGTTGTTTGCGGGTACCCGTATGGCTTCTCATATGGCAACCAACTGGTTCAGCAGCCGGGAAAACCGGGAGAAGCGCCACCGCGCCATGCTCTCTAACCAGGCGCGGTTCCTGGTGGATGAGCTGGGGCAACTGAAGGGTAGCGTGGTCAAGATCGGCCAGGTCATGGCCCTGTATGGCGAGCATTTCCTGCCCGAGGAAGTCACGGAAGCCCTTCACACCCTGGAGGACCAGACCACGTCACTGGAATGGCCGGCCATAGAGCGCGTTCTGAAAGACGAGCTGGGAGCCGATCGCCTGGCTCAATTGGATGTGGAACCCGAACCCATTGGGGCGGCCTCGCTGGGGCAGGTGCACCGGGCCTGGCGCAAAAGTGACGGCCTGGAATTGGTGCTTAAGGTTCAGTACCCCGGCGTTGCCGATGCGGTTGATAGCGATTTGAATGCGGTTGCCCAGTTGTTGCGGGTGGCAAGGCTGGTCAGTTTTGGCCCGGAGTTTAATGACTGGCTGGAAGAAGTCCGGCAGATGATGCACCGGGAAGTGGACTATCGTCTGGAGGCGAAAACCACCGAGAAATTCCGCACCATGCTGGCGTCTGATCCCAGGTTCATCGTACCCAGGGTCCTGCCGGAATTCTCAACAGCTCACGTGATTTGTTCAACCTACGAGCACGGTCATTCGGTCAGTTCCCAGGCGGTGAGGGATCTTCCGCTGGAGCGTCGGAGCGCCCTTGGCAAGGCCGCGCTGGAGTTGTTTTTCCGCGAACTCTTTGTCTGGGGTGAGATACAGACAGACCCGAACTTTGGCAACTACCGCATCCGGATTGCTGGCGAAGAAGGTGATGACCCGGGTTACGACCGCATAGTCCTGCTTGATTTCGGGGCTGTCCAGGCCTACTCGGATGACTTCCTCAAACCGGTTATCCAGATGATCAGGGCGTCCTATGAGAACGATCTGCAGGCGGTGATTGATGGTGGTGTCAAGTTGCGCTTCATGAGCACCGAGTGGCCCGACGAAGTGCTGGAGAAATTCGGCCAGGTGTGTATGTCGGTGCTCGAGCCGCTATCCAGTGACAAGGACGCCTGGCCGGATTATGCGGTGAACAGTCACGGCGAATACCGCTGGAAGCAGAGTGAGTTGCCGTCCCGGGTAGCAAGACAGGCCGCCCGATCGGCTATCAGTCGCTATTTCCGTGTTCCTCCCAAGGAATTTGTTTTCCTTAACCGGAAACTGATCGGGGTCTACACCTTTGTTGCGGTGCTGAATTCCGAGTTCAACGGCGAGCCACTGCTCAGGAAATACCTCTACGGTGAGGGTGATGACGCGCCGGATGCCTCGGCCACAAGCCAGAGCACGAAGGCGTAGCGGGCGCCCTTGCCAATCCCCACCAGAATGACAAAGTTGAGCCAGGGCACGCGCATGATCCCGCCAACGAGGGTCAGCGCGTCACCCCCCAGGGGCAGCCAGCCCATCAACAGTGACCACTGGCCATAACGGTTAAATCGGTTCCGCGCCTTGTGCAGCTGCATTTCGCTGACCGGAAACCAGCGCTTATGCTTAAAGCGATCCACCTGCCGGCCGATAACTCCATTAACGACCGAGCCCAGCGTGTTGCCCAGCGTTGCCCAGAACCAGAGCCACCACCAGGAGTAGCCCTGGGTTATCAGGGTACCAAGCAGGACTTCCGAGTAGGCAGGCAGCAGCGTGGCGGCAGCGAACGCGGTCAGAAATAGCGTCAGGTAGGCCACCGTGCCCTCCGTGCTTTAAGATGAAACGAACCTCCAACATTCCGCAGGTCCGGCCTTACCATGAAACAGTTATCGCTGCGCTTCAAGCTCTATGCCCTCGTCGTGTCACTGCTCCTGATCATGGGCATTAGCATTGTAGTCACGGCCCAGTTATCCCTCGGCGACATGGAAGAAAGACTGACGGCAGAAACCCGAGATACGGTGCAGGGTATTGTGATGGATCAGCTAGGCGCAACCGCCGGCAAATATGGTGAGCTGGTCAGTGGCCAGTTTGCGACCGCTTTTCGCACGCCGGAAGTCGTTCGCAACGTCATCATCCGTAATATTCAGGCCGACAGCTCCGGGCGTATCAGCCGGTCAGCCCTTCAGGAGACCGTTGGCGCGGTTCTGGAGGAGCAGAAAAGCCTGAGCTCGATCTACGCCCAGTTCGAACCGGATGGCTACGATGGCCAGGATCGCTATTTCACCGGTGGTGTTGAAGAGCACAGCAGCGACGAGGGCACCCTGGAGATATACTACTACCGGGAGCCGGACGGGCAGGTCCAGTTCAGCCGCACAGAGGACCCCTCCACCAAGTATCTGGATAACCTCAACGAATTCGGGATCAGGGAGGCCGAGTGGTATCTCTGTTCGCGGGACACCAAAGCGCCCTGCATTATGGAGCCCTACGAATATGAAATCAGTGAGGGCTATTCCGAGCTGATGACCAGTCTGGTGGTTCCGATTCTGGATGACGGAACATTCGCCGGTGTGGTGGGTGTCGATATCAATCTTTCGACCCTGCAGAAAACCATTGCCGGTGTCAGCCAGGAGCTGTTTAGAGGCCAGTCCAGGGTCACGCTGATCAGTGAGCAGGGTCTTATCGCGGCCTCCAGCCATTATGAGTCGCACCTTGGCCGGCCTCTGCAGGAAGCCGTGCCCGATCACGGCAGCACCTTCGCAGGGCTGCACCAGGGTGAGGGCACCTTTGATGACGGTCAGACCCTGGCCGTGGCCTATCCCGTTGAGATCCGGTTGCCGGATGCCGAGTGGTCGCTGCTGATTGAGTTGCCCCGGGATGCCGCGCTGGCAAGCGTTTCGGAAATTACTGGCCTGTTGTCGGACGAAGTTGCCGCCACCGCCACTCGCCAGAGCCTTGTGGGTATCGGTGTGGTTGTCCTGGCCATTGTGGCCCTGGTGCTGCTGGTGCGCTCGGTGACCCGCCCGCTGGATGAAATTCGGGATCGGATGAAGAACCTGGCCAGCGCCGAAGGAGACCTGACCCGTGAACTGGAAATCGACACCCACGCCGAACTGATCGAGCTGGCCGGCGGGTTCAATGCCTTCCTGGCGCGTCTGAGAGAGATGATCAATGATCTGAAGGACGTGAATGTAAAGGTCCGCGAACAGGCCAGGGATGTAGGCAGCATTGCGGTCGAGACCGATGAACAGACAGGTCGACAGCACCAGGACATCGACAGCGTGGTCACCGCCATGAACGAAATGTCCGCCGCTGCAGGAGAGGTGGCAGGGTTTGCCGGCGAAGCGGCCGATAACGCCCGGATGGCCCAGGACGGCATCCGGTTTACCCAGGATACGCTGTCATCGGCGGTGAATGGAGTAAGCGCGGTGGCCAACGATATGGGCGAGGCCAGTACGGCAATCGGGCAGGTGGCCAATCGCAGCGAGGATATCAATCGCATCCTGGATGTCATCCGAGGCATCGCCGAGCAAACCAACCTTCTTGCCCTCAACGCTGCCATCGAGGCCGCCAGGGCTGGCGAACAGGGACGCGGATTCGCCGTGGTTGCCGATGAGGTCCGCACGCTGGCCTCCCGCACTCGGGAATCCACCGATGAAATCAGTACCATGATCGACGGCCTCAAGCAGGATGTGAACGGTGCCGTTTCGGTGATACAGAGCGGCGTTGATCGCGCCACCTCGGCGGTTGATGGCACCCAGGAAGCGGCCCATTCGCTGGCCACGGTAGTCGACCGGATCGGGACCATCGTGGAGCATGTAACCCAGGTGGCCACTGCGGCGGAAGAACAGAGCTCGGTGAGCGAGGAAATCAACCGCAACCTCACTCATATCGGCGATGCGGCCAACGATCTCCGGGAGCTTGCCGGCAGGGTCAAGGGCAGTGGTCAGGCCCTGGACCACGAGGTGCAGGTTCTGGAGCGTGAGCTCAGCCGGCTCAGAACATGATGGCTCGCTACTATGGCGGCGATTCAAAGCATCAATTTTCAATTACCGGGTGCCGTGTCATGATTCGCTCATACGATTTTAATCCCGGAATTTACCGCCAGAGATCTTGGAGGTGTTTATGGAGCAGGTCACGATTTACGGCCGCTCAAGTTGTGGGTTCTGTGTGCAGGCCAGGCACCTGTGTGAGGCCAGAAACATTCCCTATGTGTGGGTCGATATGATCGAGAAGGGTATGAGTAAGCAGGATATTGCCGACAGGATCGGCCGGCCAGTTTACACAGTGCCGCAGATTCTTGTGGGGAGCCAGTATGTGGGAGGTTTTGATCAGTTCTACGCCTATGTTCGAGACCATCAGGCGGAATTGGCTCGCTAGCACACAGCGATGACTCTTCAAGCAACCAAAAAAGCCTGACAGCGTAAACTGTCAGGCTTTTTTATTCGCTGAGTCCTGCAGTGGACTAGAGTTCAAAATCCGTTTTCAGCTTCTTCTCGGTCAGCGTGTTCTGGAGCCTGGCAACCCGAGGCAGGCCATTATCGAACGGCGGGAAGCTCTCTCCGGCAATGAGGGGCTCCAGGTAGTCCCGGCAATCCTGGGTGATGCCAAAGCCATCATCGGTGATGAAGTGGATCGGCATCTTCTTTTCCTGGTTTGCCACCTCACTGAGGGGCGCTTCGCCAATCTTCCAGCGGTACGGCTTTGCCTGCTCGCGCACGATGGTGGGCATCAGCGCCTGTTTGCCTTCCAGGGCCATTTCCACCGCTGCCTTGCCAACCGCATACGCCTGTTCAACGTCGGTAGCGGCGGCAATGTGGCGAGCGCTGCGTTGCAGGTAGTCGGCAACGGCCCAGTGGTATTTGTGGCCCAGGGCCTGCTTGACCATGTTGGCCAGGGCGGGGGCAACACCACCGAGCTGGGTGTGGCCGAACGCGTCCTTGGCTCCGGCATCTGCCAGGAAGCGGCCATCTTCATACTGGGCACCTTCGGAGGCGACGACAACACAGTAGCCGTATTCCTTCACACAGTGGTCTACGCGCGCCAGGAAAGCGTCGCGATTGAAAGGAATTTCAGGGAACAGAATGATGTGGGGCGGCTCGCCCTCGCCCTGTCCCGCCAGGCCGCCGGATGCGGCAATCCAGCCGGCATGGCGCCCCATCACTTCCAGGATGAACACCTTGGTGGACGTCTCGCACATGGATTTGATGTCGAGGCTGGCTTCCAAAGTGGACGTGGCAATGTACTTGGCAACCGAGCCGAAGCCCGGGCAGCAGTCGGTGAACGGCAGATCGTTGTCCACGGTCTTGGGCACGCCGATACAGGTAATGGGATAACCCATCTTGTCTGCGATCTGGGAGACCTTGTAGGCGGTATCCTGTGAATCCCCGCCGCCGTTATAGAAGAAATAGCCAATGTCGTGAGCCCGGAATACCTCAATCAGACGCTCATACTCGCGGCGGTTTTCGGAAATGTTCTTGAGCTTGTGGCGACAGGAGCCGAAAGCGCCGCCCGGGGTATGAATCAGTGCCTGGATGTCATCGTCGCTCTCGAGGCTGGTATCAATCAGTTCTTCCTTCAGCGCCCCGATAATGCCGTTGCGTCCGGCAAACACTTTGCCGATTTTGTCCGGATGCTTGCGGGCAGTCTGGATGACGCCACAGGCACTGGCATTGATGACGGCGGTGACACCGCCGGACTGAGCGTAGAATGCGTTCTTGATGGCCATCGCGGGCTGGAGCCTCCTGCTGGTTCGACAATGGCGCAGATGATACGCCAATCGCCGGCAATTTTCATGAGCAGGATTGCGGATAGCGTGGCTCTTGACGGGGTGGGGCGGATACGGGAGGCTTGTCGGGTTTCAACTCAGAGGACAGTTGCCGAATGCACATTCATATACTCGGAATCTGTGGCACCTTTATGGGCAGCCTGGCCGTTCTTGCCCGGGAGCTTGGCCACACCGTGACTGGCTCTGATCAAGGTGTCTATCCGCCCATGAGCACACAGCTGGAGGCTCAGGGTATCAGCCTGATGGAAGGTTACAGCGCGGATCACCTTGAGCCCAAACCGGATCTGGTTCTGATCGGTAACGCCATGTCCCGGGGCAATCCGGAAGTCGAAGCGGTGCTTAACCGCAATATCGACTACATGTCCGGTCCCGAATGGTTGAGCCGCGAGGTGCTCAGGCATCGTTGGGTCATGGCGGTAGCCGGTACCCATGGCAAGACCACAACCACGTCCATGCTGCTCTGGATCCTGGATCAGGCCGGGTTTGAACCGGGCTACCTGGTGGGCGGTGTTCCCCGGGACTTTCCCGTGTCGGCGCGTCTCGGCAACAGCGACTTTTTTGTAATCGAAGCAGACGAGTACGACAGCGCCTTTTTTGACAAGCGCTCCAAGTTCGTCCATTACCGCCCCCATACCCTGATCCTGAATAATCTGGAATTTGATCACGCCGATATCTTTGAAAACGTCGAGGCCATCGAGCGGCAGTTCCATCATCTGGTCCGGACCGTCCCTTCCCAGGGCCTGATTATCCGTCCCGCGGTGGATGGCCATCTGGACAATGCCCTGGCACTGGGCTGTTGGAGCCCGGTTCAGGACACCGCCATTGGCAGCGAGACCCCGCGCATGTCGGATTGGCGGGCCGAGCTGCTCTCGGAGGATGGCAGCCGGTTTCTGGTCATTCACCACGAACAGCCGGTGGCGACCCTGAAATGGGATCAGACCGGTCTGCACAATGTCCGAAATGCCCTGTCTGCCATTGCTGCTGCCCGCCACGTGGGTGTTACTCCCGATCATGCCGTGGCGGCACTTTGCCGGTTCTCTGGCGTCAAGCGGCGCATGGAGTTGCTGGCAGACATCGACGGCGTGCGGGTCTACGATGACTTCGCCCATCACCCGACCGCCATTGCCACCACCCTTGAGGGTTTGCGTAATCAGGTGGGTGAGGAGCCTATCCTGGCGTTGATTGAACCGCGCTCGAACACTATGAAGCAGGGCGTTCACCAGCAGACGTTGCTGCCAAGTGCAGAAACCGCCGATCGGGTTCTGTGGGCCAACCTGAACAATATGGACTGGCTGCCGGAACTGATTGCCGGATGGCAGGCGCTCAACGCTGGCTCCGAGAGGCACAGGGTAGAGGCCTCGGTGGAAGACTTGCTGGCACGTACTCTGGAAGATCTGCCCAGCCCCTGTCACATTGTGATCATGAGCAACGGTGGCTTTGGCGGTATCCACAGTAAACTCATTGCCGAGCTTGAGCGTATTCGTGGCTGATCCGGCGTGGCCGGTGACTTTTCCTGACTGACAAGTGGCGACATCCATGAGCAACGACCAGAACCGGCCGTCAACCGTCAACCTGGCCTTCACAGGCGCCTCGGGCGCCCAGTATGGCCTGCGCCTGCTGCAGTGCCTCGTGTCAGCGGGTTGCAGGGTGAATGTGATGGTCAGCCGCGCTGCGCAGGTGGTGATCGCCACGGAAACCGACCTTAAGCTGCCGGGAACCCCGCCGGCAATGCGGGAAACCCTGTCTGCCTATGCCGGCGCGGAGCCGGGCCAGGTTCTGGTGTTTGGCCGGGAAGACTGGTTTGCACCGCCGGCCTCCGGCTCCGGGGAAAAAGCGCCGCTGGTGGTTTGCCCCTGCAGCACCGGCACGCTCTCGGCTCTGGCAACCGGAGCCAGCAACAATCTGATCGAGCGGGCCGGCGATGTGGCCCTGAAGGAACGTCGCCCGCTGATTCTGGTACCCCGGGAGGCGCCATTCTCTGAGGTGCATCTGGAGAACATGCTGAAACTGACCCGGATGGGGGCCGTCATCATGCCGGCGAGCCCTGGCTTCTACCACAAACCCCAGGCAGTCGAGGACCTGGTGGACTTTATTGTTGCCCGCATCCTTGATCATCTGAATCTGCCCCAGGATCTCATGCCCCGCTGGGGCGAAGCCCGCGCCGAGGATAAGCGCAAGGCCTGAGGCTGCCCGAGACGATGGTTTTGGCCAGCCCGATTGATGCTTTTCATCATTGAGCAAACCGGGCTCCGGGCCGAGACTTGGTGAACGACAATCACAACACAGGTCATTCACCGAGGTTCACCATGATTCCACGTACTCTCTTCGACGCCGACCTTGAAGGCTTCCGCGATTCTGTCCGCAAGTTTCTGGAGCAGGAGGCTGCGCCTTACCATGATCAGTGGGAGAAAGACGGCCAGGTCAGCCGCGAACTCTGGCAGAAGGCTGGCGAGTTGGGTTTTCTGTGTCCCTGCCTGCCAGAGGAGTTTGGCGGTGTAGGCGCGGACTTCCGGTACAGCGCGGTGTTGATCGAAGAGGTCGCCAGGGCCGGCTTGACGGGGATAGGCTGGGGGCTGCACTCTGACATCGTAGCGCCTTACGTGCTCAACTACGGCTCGGACGAGCTGAAAAATCATTATCTGCCCAAACTGGCCAGCGGTGAAATGATTGGCGCCATCGCCATGACCGAGCCGGGGGCCGGCTCGGATCTGCAGGGTGTGAAAACCACGGCGGTCAAGAACGGCGATCATTACGTTCTGAACGGTTCGAAAACCTTTATTACCAATGGTCAGCTTGCCGATGTGGTTATCGTGGTCGCCAAGACCGACCCGAAGGAAGGTGCCAAGGGTATCAGCCTGTTCATGGTGGAGACCGCCTGGGAAGGATTCGAGAAAGGCCAGAACCTGAACAAGGTGGGTATGAAGGCCCAGGACACCTCCGAGCTGTTCTTCCAGGACGTAAAGGTACCTGAAAAGAATCTGATCGGTCCGGGCGAAGGTCAGGGCTTTTTCCAGCTGATGCAGGAGCTGGCGGCCGAGCGCCTGCAGGTGGCTCTGGGCGCTGTTGCCGCTGCCGAAGCTGCCTGGCAGTGGACGCTGGATTACGTCAAGGAGCGCAACGCCTTTGGCAAGCCGGTGATTGCGTTCCAGAATACACGCTTCAAGATGGCGGAGATGAAGGCGGAAATCACCGCTGCCCGGGTGTTCACCGATCGGTGCCTGGAGCTGCATCTGGACAAAAAGCTCGACATCCCCACCGCGGCGATGCTCAAGCAGCTCACCACAGACCTGCAGTGCAAGGTAATGGATGAATGCGTGCAGCTTCACGGGGGCTACGGGTACATGTGGGAATATCCGATCGCACGGGCCTGGGCAGACTCACGAGTGCAGCGGATCTACGCCGGCACTAATGAAATCATGAAGGAAATCGTTGCCCGTTCATTCTGAACCCTCGCCACATGGGCTGGTCATAAGGGCAATTGAGGGCAGTGCTGGCACTGCCCGTTTCCTTTGATCACGAGAGGTACAGATGAACAAGCCGTTGTCGCGAGAAACCTGTTTCGAAGTGACCAACCTCGAAGAACTTGCACCGATGGCTGACTATTCGCTGATGGATTGCCTGAACGGTGATCCGGATGCCACGCCCGATGGCGTTGACCATCGACCAAGACAGGTCTATTCGGGGCATTATGTTCCCGTCCGGCCAACGCCCATCGCGAACCCTGACTACGTGGCGCACAGCCCCGGCTTGTTCCGCGAATTGGGTTTTGCAGACAGCCTGGCTCAATCCGATGACTTTGTCCGAATGTTCTCCGGAGACCTCTCACAGGTGCCGGCGCCCATGAGCAAAGTCGGCTGGGCCTGTGGCTATGCACTTTCCATCTACGGCACCGAATACACCCAACAGTGCCCGTTCCAGACCGGCAACGGCTATGGCGACGGTCGCGCCATTTCGGTTTTGGAAGCTGTTCTGAACGGTCAGCGCTGGGAAATGCAGCTCAAGGGTGGCGGACAGACGCCGTATTGCCGTGGTGGTGATGGCCGTGCGGTCCTGCGTTCCAGCGTTCGTGAATTCCTGGCCCAGGAGCACATGCACGCACTGGGTGTGCCGACCTCCCGGTCGCTGAGCCTCTATGTTTCGAAAACAGAGAGAGTACGGCGCCCCTGGTACTCTCCGGGCTCCCATTCCCTGGATCCCGACCAGCTCATTTCGGAGCCGGTTGCCATCTCCACACGTGTCGCCCCGTCCTTCATTCGGGTGGGCCAGCTGGAACTTTTCGGGCGCAGGGCTCGAAAGCAGGAGCACCCCCGCGCCCATGAAGAACTCGAACAGCTGGTGCTGCACCTGATTGATCGGGAGTACCACGGTGTTATTGACCAGTCCCTCGATACGCCCACAAAAATCGTGATGCTCGCGCGGGAGTTTCGCGGCCGCCTTGCCTCGCTGGTGGCGAACTGGATCCGGGTTGGTTACTGCCAGGGCAATTTCAACAGCGACAATTGCGCCGCTGGCGGTTTCACGCTGGATTACGGGCCTTTTGGCTTCTGCGAACTATTCGAGCCGTTCTACCAGCCCTGGACCGGTGGCGGGCAGCACTTCTCTTTCCTTAACCAACCCGCAGCGGCGGAACGGAACTTCAAGAGTTTCTGTTCGGCCCTTCAGCCGCTGCTGGCAGATCACGAGAACGAACAGGCGCAACTCCAGGAGATTCACGGTGGATTTGCCGAGGTAATGCAGGCGGAGCTGGAAAAGATGTGGGCAGCGAAGCTGGGCCTTGGCACTTTTGACGCCGAACTCTTCAGGGAACTGATTACGCTGATGACCCGGACCCCAGTGGATTATACGATGTTCTTCCGGGAGCTTTCCTCCGTACCCGAAGACATCGAACCCCTCAAAAACAGCTTCTACAGATCATTGGATGAGTCAGCAGCGGCCGATCCGGAAGGGCTACTCAACCGCTGGTCAGAGTGGTTTGCCAGATGGAAATCGCAGATTGGGATCGATGACTCCACTGTCAGCTCCCAATTCCGTGAGGAGCTATCCCGCAACATGAAGCTGGTGAACCCCAAATACACCATGCGTGAGTGGTTCGTGCTGCCTGCCTATCAGCGAGCAGCAGAGGGCGATTACCAGCCCCTGCGTGCCTTGCAGGGTGTTTTGACGCAACCCTATGCCGAGCAGTCGAATGCGGTTGAGGCGCAATACTACCGGCTGAAGCCGTCGGAGTTGTTCAACCTGGGTGGGGTTTCACACTACAGCTGCTCGTCGTGACTGAAGCCCCGTCTGGTTACCAAACTTTACAAATTGCCAAACCTATCAAGGTCTACAGCCACCACATCCCCTAAAGTAGCGGCACAACCTCTAACAAGGATAAACGGTTGCCGCGATGAAACGCCTGATTGGTCTGCCTGTTACTGCTGTCTCCCTCATCCTCGCCGGTTGCGGTGAGGAATCCGACCAGTTGCCCGTGGACGGGCGGGATTTCGATGGCGTTGAATACAGCGAGCCTGCGCCTTACACGGGTAAGGTCATCGACGGCTACCTGAAGAACGCCCGGGTCTGGCTCGACATGGATGGGGACAGTCAGTTCACCCCGGGGCCTCTGGTTATCGAGCTGGATAATGGCAGGGAGGTTACTCTTGCCTCGGGGGAGCCCACCGCCATGAGTGGTGCCGGCGGTCGTTTCGCGATGGATATTTCGGAACTGGTCCTGGATCCTTCAGTGGGGCCGGATCTTGATCCACGGGATTATGCGCTGCATGCCGTAGCCCTTCCGGGTAAAACCCTTGAGGAAACGCGCAACGGGGAAGTTCCGGTGGTCAGTGCCTACCTGATGTCGGCGCCTCCGGGTGTCCGCAATATCACGCCATTAACCACGCTGGCCCGTTACCGGGGCATCGTCGGCCTTGGTGCCTTCCTGCAAACACCTTCCGGCGCGGCAGCGAGCCTGGCGGACCTGAATCTGGTGCGGGACTATATCCTCGCGCAGGACGAGCGCTCACATGCCTATGCCCGGGCACTGGCAAGGTTCATGGCCAGCCAGATTCCCTCTGCCTACAACGACCTGCTGGCGGCCGGAGACAGTGACGGCACGGAGCGATTCCTGAGCAGGGAAGCGGCGTTTCTATTGGGCGTATCGCTGGTGCAGAACGCTGCGGATGTGATCGCGGTGGTTGATGATGTCGCCCAGGGTGATTTTGCCAATGTCGATGTGGACGCCCTGGTGCTCCCCGAAGTGGATGTGGAATTGAGCGACCCGGTGCTGCTGACCAGCCAGAAGGTATACGCCGAGCCCTCCAATCAGGACAGCCTGCCTGCCAACCGATCCGGCCTGCAGATCTCCGCCGAGCTGGCGTTCGCTTACAGTGAGAGCGGGCGCCTGCTGTCCGTCTCCGCGAACGGCTGCCTGTCACCCTCCATGCCGGAGCTGGCACGACTGATCGATGTTAACGGCTACATGGCGGACCTGGAAACCCAGTGGTTGCCCTCCGCCGCGCTTTCGGAGCAGAGCCGTCTGAATTTCGACGAAGAGGGCACGGATGAGCGGCTGGTTTTCGATTGGGGGAATCGCCGCATTCACTTCGAGACCAGCACCACCTGCCATGAACACAGGGGAATTGCAGCGGATTCAACGGAATTGGGCGGCCCTCCAGAGGTCTCCTACAGCTGGAAGAAAAACAGCGGCGATCTGGTGGAACTGGTTGCTGAGACCAGCAGTGGTGCAAGGCGCACGCTGGTTCCGGAAACCGACAATTCCTCGTCCGTTTTTCCCGGATACCGGATTTCAGAGCAGGGCGTTGAGGTGGAGGCCGTAACCTTTTCGGCGGGTATAGACAGCTGCTCTCCACAGCAAGAGGCTGTCGACGCGAGTCAGGTTGTGACAGGCGTTCAGGCGTACCAGTTTTCCGGCTATGATCCCCAGCCTGCGGGTTTCACCGATCCGGTGCTTGAATTTGATCGACGGGAGTTTTCCGGGCCCGAACAACCGAATCTCCGCCTGTTGCGCTATGGATTCCTGGATCCGGATCTTATCCAGCTGCCCCGTGTGACTGGCGATGGCAGTTTCGAGTGGGCGATAAACTATCCGGCAGCAGACGGGCCAGGCTTTGTTGCAGAACAACCGAACCTTATCCGCGATGCCTATCTGAAAAATTACAATTCGTCCGGAGAATGCGGCCGCGAGTTTGAGGGTGTGCCCAATTCTGCTTATGCGAAGGTAGAGTTTGGTTACCAGAGGTTGTCTGAGTACCTGGTGGGACTGCTGGATTAGTCGCGATCAGTGGCAATCTGGCTTCTGGCAAGAAGGCTTCGTAGATCGGATGCTATTTGAGGAAATTAACGACTTCGCCGGTTGGCTGTCTTGCCATTTCCTGGGGGAGGAAATGGTGCCGAGGAGAGGACTCTCTATACGGCTTTTAATTTCCCCAATAATCAATCGCTTGGCGTCTCGCCCTGACTGAGTTGTGTACCACTCGGTGGCACCGCACTAAATGTACAGCTTGGATCAGCTTTCTGTCTATAGGCTCTAATCAAAGGCGGTCGGAACAAAGAGGGTCACATAGATCGATCTGTATGTTTGTACAGCTTTTGATATTGTCGTACAATCGAGTAGTTGTCGTCGTAAGGCGCCAGCTTTTTTTGAGGAGCCGGGATGTAAAACAACATATGCAGTAAGGCAGTCGCATCAGAAATTCCCATGCAAGGAGAGCTCTCGTTACGTCAATGAGCGGAGAGTAACTGCATGACCGAGAAAGAGAAGTGCCTGAAAAACTGTAGTCTTGACATAATTTCGGATGACCCTGAACTTCGAGGGATTTCCGACTTCAATTCATTACGGTCTCACCCACGTTTCAAGGCCCGCCTTCAATACGAGCCTGGTTCCCTTGAGCTGATCGAGGAGATAATTGCAGAGTATCGATTCCCCAGCTCAATTCAGTGTGCTTTCGGGCATTGGCACCAGCATGGCTTCATTGCAGTAATGCTTGATGGTGTTATTACCCAACTTGGCCACGCGTGCAGCAGCAAAGGTCCCTTCAGAGATGACTTCATACGACGTAAGAATGAGTTCACTGCAGAGAGGGAACGTAGAGGTCTCCTTAAAGCCCTTGAGACGCTTGATGAAGAGGTCAAGCTATTTAAGGCTCACTCTTGCCGGACTAATCCCCAGAGTACTCTAGCGTTGTATCTTCGGTTGCTCAGCTTCCAGAATGAACTCCCGCAAGATCTTCAGTATTACTTGAACCACATGGCGAGATCGGGAACGAATGAACTCGTGGTTGTGCGACAAGCGGATCGTCGTGAGAGGCAGCTCCAGACAGTTTCAGGCGACAGACGAGCAAGTAGCTTGAAGTCTGAGGTCGTTTGTAGTTTGGCAGGGGCCGAGTGCCTACAGCCCTACTTCAATGTTCGCCATCTGATCGCCGATTGCTGGCCACGGATATCGAGACTTCAGGACAATCCTAAGTTCTCCACAACGGCAGAGAGATCGAAGGTCAATGATGATCTTAATCGCTTGAAGTCGAATAACGTCCGTTTGCAGAGGGTACACGAGATGCTTGAGTCGTTCCTTAAGCTAGATAACTTGTGCCAGCTTGAACGTGCCATTGACGGAAAAGGCAGTAAGAAGCTTGTCCGTCGCGTTGCAAAGTCTTACGCAATCAACGATATGGATAAGGCGGCGTAGTCGGCTTGGATGCTGCCAGGGATGGTGGCATCGAGTGAAGCATTTGATTTCGGGGACATATATACCGCAAAAATCTGAGAGCCTTTTATTAACTGGTCGATTGCCCCCATTTCCCCCGTAGGCCCCCTCCTTCCCGAGGCCAGACCCGCTCGCTTGTTGGCCCTGAGAATTTCTACCTTTTTCTTGCGCCACGCCACTCCGTCCGATTTATTGATTATGTTTTCGTACAGTGTCCGATATTGACATATGAATGTTTCGGACATAGTGTCTGTGCCGTGTCCATAACTTTTAATTTTCGGACAGTCATTGCGAGGTGATCATGTGGATTGGGTATGCGCGAGTTTCGACCAAGGATCAAGACCTTGATAATCAGCTTGAAGCTTTGAAGCAAGAAGGTTGTCAGAAGCTCATCCACGGTAAGCAGTCGGGGTCGTCAACAGAGAATGACACAAAGCTGGCGGAACTCGTGGAGTATGTCAGGGAAGGTGATGTTGTCGTTGTAACCAAGTTAGATAGGCTTGGACGATCCCTTAAGATGATCTTGCAGACACTTGAAGACATCCACGAGAAGGGCGCGATGCTCAAGACCTTGGATGGCTCCATCGATACCAGTCAGGAGACCCCCTTCAGCAAGGCCATGGTGTCCCTCATTGGGACTTTTGCTGAGCTTGAGCGAAACCTGATCGTCTCTCGCATAACTGAAGGTCGAGATGCTGCCAAGAAGAAAGGCGTTAAGTTTGGGCGGAAGCCATCTATGTCTGAGGATGAGCAACTGAAGGCCTTGGCTAAACTTGAGGCGGGACAATCAGTTAGAGCTACAGCGCTTCAGTTTGGAGTTACTCGCCAGACAATTTATCGTGTCATAAAGAGGCGTAAGCCCGGAATTATTGCCGGTCACTCATGAATTCGACTGCGGAAAGGCTGCGAAGTTTTTGGTCAATGTCCGCCTTCGATTATGGCCTTTTGGATTTTTACATTTTTTTTCCATTCCATAATCACATGCTTCAGAGTCCAGCGATACAATTCGGCAAAGCTAATGCACCTAGCTCTATGCTCTTCATCTTATTGATAGCTTGATCCTGGTGGGACTGGGGCTCGAGTTCCTTTGGCTTCGCTGCGTTCATCAAGTTCAGGCTATGCAAACAACCGAAAATTCACCCGCGAATTGAATACCCATAGAAGGTTTGGATACAGGTTTTATGACTCCACTGAAAGCTCTCGGCGCGATTCTGCTCTTTTTTTTCCTTAATTCTGATGGCTTCGCTGCGACCTACTACGAGGTCACTGACACCGGTAATCATTACGGTTGGTTTGCTGATTATGAGGCCCGCGTTAAATATCTGGATAAGCATATGGCCTTTTTGGAGGAGGGAACTCGCAGTTACTTTCTCGAGAACGAACCCAATGCTTTATACACGCCCGCCAAAGGCGACGTGGGAAAATTGGTTTTGCGTGAGCCAGACGGCAGGCGTGCAATCATCAATGTTGCAGGATTCCTGGTTGCAATGGGTGTCGACGGTTTGAAGCAAGTCTCCGAAGACCGGTACGAAAGCTTCAATGACAAGGTTAACTCGATGAAGGTAAACCAATTTGGTTTCCATCTCGGCTCTACGAACTTGGCTGAGGCAGAGCGCGAGCTAAAAGCCGAAAGCGCAAATATTACGGCGCGTGGTAACTATAAAGGCGGCTACCGTGTTACCGGTTTGTTAAGCGAAGGTTACTCAAGGCTCCCCGTGGTAAACGGCAAAGCTCCTCATGACCTAAGCCTATGGTTCTACGAGGATAAGCTTTCTCAAATTCAAATGTGCTGGTATGCCGACAGCTATAAGGTGTGGGATGTCCGTCGTTTCAACAAAAGCGTTATCAAATCGATCAAAGAATCAATTGAGGTTCGTTACGGAGCCAGAGACTTTGAGCAAGTAGAATATGTCCGTGATAGTCATTCATTGCAAACAAGGTTCTTAACACCTTCAAAAAGTGCATTCATGAAGTTCATTTACAGTGATAAAACGGAGTCTGGTTATCCGATAGCGCTTTGCCTTTCTTACGTAGAGAGCGACCTGTACCAGAGGCTGCAAGCTGAGAAAGCTCGTTTAGATGCAGTGGCGGAGGAGAAAGCTTCTGCTGGTCGTCGGGAAGAGCAAAGAGCTCAGGCGAGTCAGTTTTAAACGCGCTTTGGCTGACTCTTCCTTACATGGAGAATCTCACTAGCCGAGCAACTGTAACGAGGATGTTGGAACCCCTAACCCTGTCATTTTGATCTTTGCGCCCAGTAAATGGCTTCCCTTTGGACAAGCAATAGAAACCAAATCCAAATGGAGGTCCTTATGAATGATCATTACAAGCAACGCCTGATTCATAAACACGCCGGGAAGCCCGGAAAATCAGGCAAGATTGCCGCAAAGTGCATCGAGTGTGTGTATGACCCCATGGAGGCAGGAACATGGCGTAAACAGGTCGAGAATTGCTCTGGTACTGGGTGCCCGTTGTATTCGATTCGCCCCAAGTCTGAAGCGAGGTCTGCCTGATATGGATCAACAGAACACTATCAACATACACACGGACGGAGCTTGCAAGGGGAACCCCGGTCCCGGTGGCTGGGGTGCCGTGCTTGAGTTTGACGATAAGCAGCTTTGCATTGGTGGTAGGGAGAATCCCACGACCAATCAAAGGATGGAGCTGAAGGCTGCCGTTGAAGCCCTGAGGCATGTCGAAGGCTCCGGCCACAAGATACGTCTCCGAGCCGATAGTCAGCATGTCCAAAAGGGCATGTCTGAGTGGTTGCCTAACTGGAAGGCGAAGAACTGGAAGAACGCCAGCAAGAAGCCGGTGGCGAATGCTGACCTCTGGAAGGAGCTAGACGCTCTGGCAGGTAGACATTCGATTGAGTGGCTGTGGGTCAGGGGGCACAGCGGTGACCCCGGCAATGACCTGGCGGACAGGCTTGCCAACAGAGCGATTACAGAGGGCGACATACGAGAAACCAATAGTTAGTTGCGCTACATCCCCCGGCCTGAGTCCCTCAGCTTGAAGTCTTGAGGGGCGAGGGCCGGGTAAATGGCTTACCTAAGGAGAAGAACACGCAATTTTCAGGGATGGACGCCGCTGGATAATCTCAGGTTTAACCTGGCGTGGACCAAGGAAAAACAAATGGCTGCGCTAAGGATAGGACAGCGTCATGTTTAATGATGGATGTCTGCAGTGAGACCTACGGTTAAAGCCTCAAGAATGCTCGAAGAAGACCAAGGGCTAACCTAAGAGCCTGACCATAGATACCGTTAACAACAAACAGGAAACAAGAACACAGGGCAGACCTGAAGACAGACCTAGGGTTAAACCTTGGGGGGAAAGGGGGGGGGGGGTTTATAGATGCATTATGCATGCAGTTATGGTTTAGCCTCTATCTTGAGGTCCTCGGTTTTATCCTGTTTGATTGGATAGTCATATTTGTATTGATGGTCTTGAAGAAAACCGAAGGTGAGCCACGAGAAGGAACTCATGGCTCCCTTGGTCTTTATCCTGAGGGCTGGTGGTCTCCGCGTTTTTACGCGGGGTCATTGGCCCTATTTTTTCGTTAGGTCGTGGCCTTAGGTTGACTATCAACAGCACTCAGAGGCGAGGGTATCTTAACGACCTCCTCGTGAAGTATCGGTACATCTGCAGGGCCATACCTACCATGGACGTCAGAAGCCTTGTGGCCTGTGATGATTCTCTGGTGGTCACCATCGACAGAAGCCCTGCGACACTCTGAGGTCAGCCAATGTCTAAAGCTGTGGTTCGGGTTGAGTCTGTCCCAGTCAGCTTCCGGAATCTGCTTTTTGATCCACGTTCTGAGTTTATTGGCCGGTGTCTTGGTGCGGTCTCCATGTTGGTCTTTCCATTGGCCCGGGAATAGGTATTTATCTTCCTTTGGAAGTGCCCGGACGTATTCGAGAAACCCCTCATTAATAATTGCGGGATGAAGTGGGACCGACCTTATAGACTCTGAGGTCTTGACGCTCTGTCCCTCTTCGCTTTTGTCTATTTGAATATCTATGTAGGTAATACCCTCAGTTTCTCTGACATCGGAGTATCTGAGCCATAAGATTTCGCTGATTCGAGCACCTGTAAAGGCACATAGCCACGGGACCCAACGGCTGATATTAGCGTTGCTATTGGATACTCTCTTACCGCGTGGTTCCCTTGTGGCTTTCAGGAGCGTTGCGACCTGCTCTCGGGTGTACCCGATGATTTGACTAGAGTCAGAAGCTGACGCCTTAACTCTGACGCCTCTCGTGGGGTCGACTTCTAGTTTCTCTTTGGATATTGCCCACTTGTATAGGGCCGACAGTGCCGCTAGGTGGTTGTCGTTAACTGTCTTCGCTGTGAGCCTTTTCCCAGCCGGTGAGGTTTCTTGCTCATGGGAGCGTAGCGCCTCAGCGTAAGACCAGATATCACTTTTACTAATTGATGAAGCGGGCTTGTGGTTGAAAAACCTGGATGCTTTCTCAATGTTCGACCGCCAGCCATCCAGCGTTCTCGGTGCTGTCCCGGCGTTTCGCCTTGACCGCTCGTAGCCCTCCCATAGTTCCATCAGAGATTGGCTAGGGGCTAACCTCTTGCCGGCGTACCGTGGTGGTGTCCAGTTGTCATTACCTAAAACTTCTGCGGCTGCACCTTTGTATGCTTGAATTTCGGCCTTGAGGATTTCTAGCCCGAGCCGCTTTTTATTAACAGGTGTTAGTGCAAGCCCCTGTTTTTGTAATAGTGGTTTGACGGCTTGAAGACCCCAGTCGTTCGCCCGCTGCCTTCGTTCGTCCCTCCATTTCTCTTGAGTTAGGCCTTCTTTGACTGAGGGTTCAATGTCCTCGAGCAGCAGGTCGGGCGGTATCTCAAATCCGGAGTCGGTCCATTGCTCCCTTTGTGCTCTCCGTATGGTTTCATCTAGCCGCTGGTTGAAGTATTCGCCCGCTATTGCCTGAAGGTCACTTGACCCCATATGGAGTGAACGGCGGAGCCTGGCTATCTCACTATCAATCTCAGCGCATACGGTTAGAGCCCGGCGCTTCGCTTCGTGGGGGTCTTTGGTCTTGAGGGATTTCTTGAATTCGAGCTTACCGGCTAGGGCTTGAATTTCTTTGGGAACACGCTTTCGAATCCGATAGTTGGCGCTGCGTTTGGGGCGATAGGGGCTGCACATACGGAGAGACATTGTAGACCTCTGTGTACCATCTATGTGTACCAGTCAGGGTCTATAAGCAATTGAAAAAAGGGAAGTTACTGATTCGAAAGGGCCATTCAAGAAGAATGGTGCCGAGGAGAGGACTTGAACCTCCACGGGGTTGCCCCCACTAGCACCTGAAGCTAGCGTGTCTACCAATTTCACCACCTCGGCAGGTGATTTGCAGAAGCTTAGCTTGTTGAAAACTAAACGTTTCTGCCAGCGTTGAGGTGTGTCCCTCAACCGATGGCGCGTACTTTAATAATTCCCGCCGAGGCTGTCAAACATTTTTTCGCAAAAAGAATGGCAGGTATTTGTGCCTATTCCTTGCAGGTTGATAGGCAGGAGCTCCGTCCCAACGTTATACTCCATTGCAAACGAATCTGAACTGTGCCGCGTTGGTACAGCCTCTTAACAAGGATCCGAATGGTTTCCAGGAAGAAAAACGACCGGGATCCTCACGCCAGCCGTGAGGCCCAGAAATACGAAAATCCTATTCAAAGCCGGGAATTTATCCTCGCGCATCTCAAAGAGCGTGGCGCTCCCGCAACCCACGAAACACTGTGCTCAGAACTTGGTCAGTCGTCAGAGGAGGGCATTGAAGCCCTTCGTCGGCGATTGATTGCCATGTGTCGGGACGGGCAGTTGATTTGTAACCGGCGTGGCGCCTACCTTCCCATTGAGGAAGCCGACCTGGTGACGGGGCGGGTGATTGGGCACAAAGATGGCTTCGGCTTTCTGGTGCCGGATGACGGGGGCTCCGATCTGTTTCTCACTGCCCGACAGATGCGTCAGGTGTTTCATGGGGATCGGGTGGCCGCTCGGGTTGATCGGGTTGATGATCGAGGCCGGCGCGAAGGTGTGATTGTTGAAGTTCTGGAATACCGGACCAGCCAGACGGTGGGACGCTTTTTCCAGGAAAGTGGTATCAACTTCGTTGTTCCTGAAAACGCGCGGATCAATCACGAAGTACTGATTCCCCAGGAGAATTGCGGCAATGCCCGCCACGGCCAGTATGTTGTGGTGGACATAGTTCGCCAGCCCACCGTGCGCACTCAGCCACTGGGCAAGGTTGTTGAAGTGCTTGGCGAACACATGGCGCCAGGGATGGAAATTGACGTTGCCATCCGTTCCTACGACATTCCCCACAGCTGGCCGCCCGCTGTCGGTGAGCAGACGGCACAGATTCCGGAAGAGGTCACTGAGAAAGACAAGGCCAACCGGAAGGACATCCGAAATCTCAGGCTGGTAACCATCGATGACGAAACGGCCCGGGATTTCGACGATGCTGTCTATTGCGAGCCAAGGCCTCGTGGTGGCTATCGTCTGATCGTTGCGATTGCCGACGTGTCCCATTACGTCCGGCCCGGCTCCCCACTGGATGAAGAGGCGTTAAACCGCAGTACCTCGGTCTATTTTCCGGACCACGTTGTGCCAATGCTGCCAGAAAAGCTGTCCAATGGCCTTTGCTCGTTGAATCCGGGCGTCGATCGCCTCTGCATGGTGGCCGATATGACCATTAGCGCCGCCGGTAACATCAGCAGCTACAACTTTTATCAGGCGGTCATGTTCAGTCATGCGCGGCTTACCTACAACAAGGTAAGTACCATGCTGGAGCACCCGGACACCGAGCAGGGCTATAAGCTGTGCGAGCAATACGCCAACGTGCTCCCGCAGTTGCACAATCTTTATGGTCTTTACCAGTTGTTGCGCAAGGCGCGTACCGAGCGTGGTGCAATTGATTTCGAAACCACCGAAACCAAGATCGTGTTTGACGCCGACCGGAAGATAGAAGAGATCGTGCCGGTACAGCGCAACGATGCCCACAAGATCATCGAGGAGTGCATGCTGTGTGCGAACGTTGCCACAGCGCGATTCCTGAAAAAACACAAACTCCCGGCGCTTTATCGCGTGCATGATGGCCCGTCAGAAGAGCGGCTCAATGCGGTTCGGCTGTTCCTGGGTGAGCTGGGTCTGCAACTGGGCGGCGGTGATAACCCCACGTCTGCGGACTACCAAGAGCTTCTGAACAGTATCAAGGACCGCTCGGATGCCAATGTTATCCAGACGGTGATGCTGCGTTCACTCAGCCAGGCCGTTTACAGCCCTGAAGAGGGCGGCCATTTTGGCCTTGGTTATGCGGGTTATGCTCACTTCACGTCGCCAATCCGACGTTATCCGGACCTGATCAATCACCGGGCCATCAAGTCGGTTATTCACGGAGGGAAGCCTTCCAAGGATGTGGTTCCGCCTCCCAAACCGGATCCCGAGCTCGCCGAGTACCCCTATGATATGGCCCGGATGGAGCAACTGGGTGAGCATACTTCAATGGCGGAACGCCGTGCCGATGATGCCACCCGGGATGTCATGGCCTGGCTGAAGTGTGAGTACCTCAGTGATCATGTCGGTGAGGAGTACGATGGCGTCATTGCCTCCGTCGTGCCCTTCGGTTTCTTTGTGGAGCTTTCTGGCGTCTACATAGAAGGTCTGGTGCACGTGTCGACGCTAAGCGGTGACTTCTTCCATCACGATTCAGCCAAGCATCGCCTCATCGGTGAGCGCACAGCAATGAGTTTCCGGCTCGGGGATGAGGTCCGTGTGAAGGTCGTTCGGGTTGGAATGGAGGACCGCAAGATCGACCTGGAGCTGATCAGCGAACCGGTCCACCGACAGGCTGATCGCGACGCGCTTGCGGTTCCTGATAAAGGCGAGCGTGGAAAGGCCAGGCGTAACGCCGGCAAAGGCGGCAAGCCGCCGGGCAAAGCCAAGCCTGCACGAAAGAGTGCATCACCCGGCGAACCTGGCCTGAAGCGCCCGAGGAAACGCCCGGCGTCGACGTCATCAAAGAAAAAGGGGCCTGAGGCCTTCGATGATAATGAAACGCCTTCTGCCAGGGATGAGCTGGTTGCGAAGGCCGCGAAACTCGCCCTGAAAAAAGGCAAGAAGGGCAGTGGCGCTGGCAAAGGCGACAAGAAAGGCAAGCCGCGCAAATCAGGCAAGTAACAGGAAGCAGAATCAGTGTCCGGAGAATTTGTGTTTGGCTGGCACGCGGTTGAGGCTGTCCTCAAACGCGAGCCTGAGCGTCTGCAGCAGGTCTGGATCCAGACCGGCCGGCAGGATAAGCGGGTCAAGAGTATTACCGATACCCTCGATAGCCTCGGCGTGCGCTGGAAAGTTGTGCACCGTAAAGAACTGGACGAGCGGGTGTCCGGTGTTCATCAGGGCATTGTCGCTGCTGTCAGCGAAAGTCGCGAGTGGACCGAAGACGATTTGCTGGCGCAGCTGGCAGGCAGTGACAAGCCGCCGTTTTTACTTGTCCTTGATGGCGTGACCGATCCCCATAATCTTGGCGCCTGTATGCGCACGGCCGATGCCGTGGGTGTTCAGGCGGTCATTGTTCCCAAGGACAAGTCCGCTTCGCTGACTCCGGTTGCCCGCAAGGTTGCCTGTGGTGCTGCCGAGACGGTGCCCTTTGTCCGAGTCACCAATCTCGCACGTTTTCTGCGCAGTTTGCAGGATCAGGGTGTTTGGCTGATCGGTACTGCCGGTGAGGCAAAGGCAACGCTATACCAGGCCGATTTCAAGGGCCCGGTGGCGTTGGTGATGGGGGCCGAAGGCAAAGGGATGCGCCGACTGACACGGGAGCACTGCGACCAGCTGATCAATATCCCTATGCTTGGTCATGTCGACAGTCTCAACGTGTCCGTGGCTACGGGTGTTTGCCTATACGAAGCCCTGCGTCAACGGCTTGGTTAACCCTTGCACACAAGGGCTTCCCCGCCTAGAATACGTGACCCCTTTTTTAAGGGGTGGTTTTGTATTGTCTGAATACCGGCAATCCGAAGCCAAGCTTTTGATCAAGCCTTTCTTGTAAAGCCTTATTGATAAAGCAAAAAGAAACCGGCAGCAGAATGCTGTCAACTCCTTGCTTTCATGTTTGTCGGTCGCGGGTTCAGATCCGTGCCGGGAAAAAGGAAGCTGTTTAAACCGTAGGGAGAACTCATGCGTCACTACGAAATCGTTTTTATGGTACATCCGGATCAGAGCGAGCAGGTGCCCGCGATGATCGAGCGTTATACCGGCGTCATCACTGAAGATGGCGGCAAGGTACATCGCCTGGAAGATTGGGGCCGTCGTCACCTGGCATACCCGATCAACAAGATTCACAAGGCTCACTACGTACTGATGAACGTTGAATGTTCACAGGCCGCAATGGACGAGCTGACTCACAACTTCCGTTTCAACGATGCAATCATCCGCGACATGATCCTGCGCCGCGATGGTGCGGATACAGAACTGTCCCCGATGAAAGCTTCCGAGTCCCGTGAAGACCGTCGTGGCGGCGATGATCGCCCGCGTCGTTCAGCCGAATCTGACGAGCCACGTCAGCGTGCTGAAACCCAGGACGAAGAAGAGTAATTAACCGGAGTTGAGGAGTTAAGTTATGGCTCGTTTTTTCAGACGTCGTAAGTTCTGCCGCTTCACGGCAGAGGGTGTAAAGGAGATCGATTACAAAGATCTGGACACCCTGAAAGGCTACATCACTGAAACCGGCAAAATCGTGCCCAGCCGCATCACCGGCACCAAAGCACGTTATCAGCGTCAGCTGGCTACCGCTATCAAGCGTGCCCGCTACCTGGCACTGCTGCCGTACTCGGACAGCCACGATAACTAAGTAACAGAAACACAGGACTTGGGACCATGCGTGCACTTGCACAGTATGTAATGCGCGGTCCCCTCCAGGCCGGTGGGGTAGCAGCAGTAACAACTGCCGTACCCTTGTTGTTCTGGATTGGCGCAGCCGTTGTTGGCCTGGTCATTCTCAGGCTTGGCATCAGTCAGGGGCTCAATATCGGGCTCTGGGCATTACTTCCGGCGCTTGGCTGGAGCATTTTCGGGCAGGACCCGACCGCTCTGGCCGTGTTGCTCCAGGTGATGCTTATGGCGTCATTGATCAGGACAACGCTGTCCTGGGAAAAAGCTCTGCTTGCGGGAAGTTTTCTCGCAATCGTCACGGGCCTGATGTTGCCTGTGGTGTACCCGGGGCTGCTGGATGATCTGGTCCAGGCCGGGGTGAGTTTTTACCAACAGTACAATGCCGAAATTGCGAAGAGTCTCGGCGATGACCTCGATAAGGTTATCCGGGACACGATGAACGCGAGCATGGCAGGCACCTACCTGGCAACGGGTGTGGGCATGACCATGCTGGCGCGGGCCTGGCAGGCGGGGCTTTACAACCCCGGTGGATTCCGCAAGGAATTCCATGGCCTGAGGCTATCTCCGCCCATTGCGGTGTTGTGCGCGGTGACCATGGTAGTCGGTCCGTTCCTCGGGCTGAATTCCATGCTGCTGGCCTGGGCCGCGGGAACGCCGCTGTTCCTGGCCAGCCTGGCGCTGGTGCACGGCGTTGTTGGTTTGAAACAGCTCAGTGGGAACTGGTTGGCGATGTTCTACGTAGCGCTGATCCTTCTGGGCCCAAGTCTGATGATTCTGTTAGTGGTTCTGGCTTTTGTGGATAGCTGGCTGGATATCCGGAGGCGCATAAGTCCTGCCGGGCCGGCTGAATAAAGCACGAAGAGGTTAACGAGATGGAAGTTATTCTGCTCGAGAAAGTTGCAAACCTTGGCTCCCTGGGTGACAAGGTAAAGGTCAAGGCCGGTTACGGTCGTAATTTCCTGCTTCCTTATGGCAAGGCTGTACCTGCCACCGAAGCAAATCTGAAGGCGTTCGAAGAGCGTCGTGCCGAGCTTGAGAAAGCGGCTGCTGAGAAGCTGTCTGCTGCCCAGGCCCGCGCCGAGGCCCTCGAGGGTGCTGCTTTCACCATCAGCTCCAAGGCCGGTGAAGAAGGCAAACTGTTCGGCTCTATCGGTGTGCGCGACATTGCTGACGCGATCACTGCCGGTGGTACCGAAGTCGAGAAGAGCGAAGTTCGTCTGCCGGAAGGCCCGATCCGGGTGACTGGCGAGTACGAGATCGAGCTTCAGCTGCACTCCGACGTTGAAGTTACGGTCAAGCTGGCGGTCGTTGCCGAGTAAGCCGTTTTCCCTGAAAACGGTGTCGGGGTTTCCCCGGCTCTGGTAATACGCTGGTGGCCCTCGCTTCCTCTTTATGAGGTCCAGCGCTGGCCAACCTGACAGGCCCGAACCGCATCTCGCGGCTTTCGGGCCTGTTGCTTTCTGGTATGCTGTTAAGTCCCTGTAACCCTCTCCCATTGCTGCGGCAGGTCGCTTAAACTGTCGTGGTTGTGATGTCCAACTGAAGATGTGTTCATGGCCAAGCCCAATCTGAAGCCCGCGAGTACCGATCTCGAAACCAGTCGTATCAAGGTGCCTCCCCACTCTGTGGAAGCAGAGCAGGCGGTATTGGGCGGCCTGATGCTGGATAACCGCCGGTTCGACGAGATCTCGGAAGTGATTTCGGCCGCCGATTTCTATCGGCAGGACCACCGCCTGATTTTTGGCGCCGTGGAGCGTCTTGCCAGTGAGAGCGAGCCACTGGATGTTGTTACCCTGGCGGAATTCCTGGAGCGCGCCGGCGATATTGAGGATGCCGGTGGCTTGTCTTATCTGGCGGAATTGGCTGAGAAAACTCCGGGCGCAGCAAACATCCGTGCCTACGCGGATATTGTCCGTGAGCGGTCCATTCTGCGACAGCTGGTAGAGGTGTCCGGCAAGATTTCCGATTCGGCCTTCAACCCGCTCGGCAGGAACAGTAATGAAATTCTCGACGAGGCCGAGCGGAGCGTATTCCAGATTGCTGAAGCGAGGGTCAAGGAAGGTTCCGGTCCACAGGCCATAAACCCGATTCTGGCCAAGACCCTGAGCCGGATCGAGGAATTGTTTGAGTCTGGCGAGCAGACCACCGGTCTGACGACGGGCTTCAAGGATCTGGACGAACAGACCTCGGGCATGCAGCCCTCGGATCTGATCATTGTGGCGGGTCGTCCCTCCATGGGTAAGACGACCTTTGCCATGAATATCGTGGAGAATGCCCTGATCAGCACCGGCACGCCGGTGCTGGTGTTCAGTATGGAAATGCCGGCGGATGCCCTTGCCATGCGGATGCTCTCGTCGCTCGGTCGCATTGATCAGACCAAGGTCCGTGGCGGTAAGTTGGAAGAGGACGACTGGCCCCGGCTGACGTCGGCGGTGAGTCTGCTCAAGGACAAACCTCTTTATATCGACGATACGCCGGGTCTGAGTCCCACGGAAATGCGCTCCCGGGCCCGACGCATTGCCCGGGAGAATGACGGCAAGATAGGCCTGATCATGGTCGACTACCTGCAGTTGATGCGGGTGCCCGGCAACACCGAAGGCCGGACGGCCGAGATTTCGGAAATCTCGCGGTCCCTGAAGGGCATTGCCAAAGAGCTTAGCTGCCCGGTGGTGGCGCTGTCCCAGCTTAACCGGAGTCTTGAGCAGCGGCCCAACAAGCGCCCGGTTAACTCGGATCTTCGGGAATCGGGCGCCATCGAGCAGGACGCCGACGTCATCATGTTTGTGTACCGGGATGAGGTCTATAACGAAGACACGCCGGACAAGGGCATTGCCGAGATCATCATTGGCAAGCAGCGGAACGGCCCCATCGGCACTATCCGCCTGGCCTTTATCGGCAAGTACACAAAATTCGAGGACCTGGCCCACGGCGATTACAGCGACTATGGCGGGGAGTATTGATGCCCCGCAGCACTGTTGCCCGGATTGATCTCGACGCCCTTCGCAAGAACTATCAGACAGCCCTGAATCGGGCCGGCGGGGCGCAGGTGATGGCCGTGGTCAAGGCCGACGGCTATGGCCACGGCATAGGGCCGGTGGCCTCGGCCCTGGAAAGCCTGGCCCCGAAATTTGCGGTGGCGTGCATCGAAGAGGCGGCGGCCATACGGGAAACGGGCCTGGCACAGCCGGTAGCCCTGCTGCAGGGAGTGCACGCCGAAGCGGATATTGATGAGTGCGCCCGGCAAAGGTTTGAGCCGGTTTTCCACAGTTTCCAGCAACTGTCGTGGCTGGAGCGCCTTGAAGCACGACCGGCGTTCTGGCTGAAAGTGAACAGCGGCATGAACCGTCTGGGCTTTCATCCGGACGAACTGGCCGGAGTTATGAGCCGACTGCAGGCCATGAGTGCGGAGAAGGGACTGCTGGGCTTTGTGACCCACTTCGCCTGTGCCGACGATCCGGATAGTGCCATGACGGCGCAGCAGACATCGGTGTTTGAGAAGGCTACCTCTGCGTTTCCCGGGCTGATGAAGAGTGTGGCCAATTCGGCCGCCCACTTTCATCCGGGCCAGCCGATGTTTGACTGGAGCCGACCGGGCATCATGCTGTATGGCGGTTCGCCAATGGTTGGCAAAACCGGCCCGGAGCTTGGTCTGGAACCGGTGATGTCGCTGGAGGCACCGTTGATCAGCACCCGAATGGTGCCAGCGGGAGAGTCTGTTGGGTACGGAGCCGGCTGGGTCGCCGATCGGGACACCCGGATGGGTATGGTGGCCATTGGTTATGGCGATGGTTATCCCCGGCATGCGGGCACCAACACACCGGCGGCGATCAATGGACAGCGGATCCGGCTCATCGGTCGGGTATCCATGGATATGCTGGCGGTTGATCTCACCAATGCTCCGGATTCGAAGGAGGGCGACACTGTCGAACTCTGGGGGCGCACAGTTGGTGTTGATGAGGTGGCGACCTGTGCTGGCACCATCTCCTACGAGTTGATGACCGGCATCACCGGGCGTGTGCCGCGGCAATACCGGTAGTATCGCGGGGCGCTCTGTCAGCCCTGTTCCGGTTCGTGGATGATTTCCTCGATGAAGTCGAGGATGGCAGCGAGGCTGCGGTCGTCCAGCTTTTTGAGCACCTTGTGTACGACCATCTTGCTGCCCTTGAGCATGCTGCTGATGCCCATTTTGGCCATGCCCATCATCATGTTGCTGGCATGGAGGCGGCGAAGCGGCTCCAGGAAAAAGAAGTCCAGACCTTCTTCGGTCATGTCCACAATCAGGTTGAAGAGCTTGTCGATGGCCTCCTTGTCGGCCTTGCCCCGCTCGCGCAGTTCGCCGACGGTGTAAAGGGCCCGGGTTCGCAACTCGTCGGGGATCGGCGCCACAATGTGGCTCTGTTGTTTCAGCATGACAGTTCCTGTTGTTGTATGCTCTTGAAAGAAATAGCAAAGCATTAAGTTCAGACTGCATCAGTGTAGGCGCCGGAATCCAGAAGCCATTGGCCAGACCGGTTCCGAGATACCGTCACATAAGTGATACCAGGAGGCATTGAATCCTCGTGCATGTACTTGTTGTCCACGATTACGGCCCTTTGGGGAAGGTTCTGCTGGAGCGTTTGCGGGCTACGCACCTGCACGTCAGCCCATTGCTTGTCAGTGACCCCTCCAATGCCGACCTTGATGCACTGGAGAACTGGATTCCCGAGGATACCGATCTGATTGTTAACGCACTCTGGATGGCCGATCCCGAGGTCGCCGAGAAAGACCCAGAGGGCGTCCACATGGCTGCGTTTTCGCTACCCCTGGCCATGGCGGAGTTTGCCCGCGATCGCGGTATGGCGTTGCTCCAGCTTTCCTCCTGTTACGTATTCGATGGCCGTAAGCAGAGTGGGTATATCACCTCTAACCCCGGACAGCCGGTGAACGAATTGGGGAACTGGCAATGGGAGTGCGAGCAGGCTCTGCGCACCCTGCTGCCGAGACACATTATCCTGCGAACCGGCTGGAGCCTGGCGCGATTTATACGAAAGGTTCAGGCCAGCACTGCTGCCGGTGAGGTGCTGTCATTGCCTGGGCGGTGCCGCGGTCAGCCTGTTGCGGTTCGGGATCTGGCCCGGGTGATCGAGGCGGTGGTTCTTCAGCTTGATTGCGGGGCCGAGGTGTGGGGCACCTATCAGTACGCCGGCGCCGAGGAAATCAATCTCTACGAGCTCGGCCTGGCAATCGCCGGCCTTCCAGGAATCCCGGAAGGTATTCGGGTCGTGGATGAGGTGCCTGAGTGGGGGCATCTTGAACCGGTGAATACCACGCTGATCTGCACCAAGATCCGAAACACCTTCGGGATCAAACAGATGCCATGGCGCTCGGGCCTGGTGGATGAACTGGCCATGTTGAAAAAGAATAACGGAAGGGAAGTGGAGAGTGAGCCCGCCGGTTCATGAAACCGACGGACACGAAGCAGCTTCTCAGTTATTGCACTGGCGAGAAAATTCCCGGCTGACCATCTGCAGGCCTTCGATATCCAATAGTTCGACTTCCCGGCCCCTGGCCTTGATGAGCCCCTGATTCTGGAAACGCGTGAAGACCCGGCTCACGGTTTCGACAGCCAGCCCCAGGAAGTTGGCGATGTCGTTACGTGCCATGGGCAGGCTGAAGTTGGTCGGAGACATGCGCCGGCGCTGGAAGCGGCTGGACAGCGATAACAGCAGTGCGGCAATGCGCTCTTCGGCGGTATTCTTGCTCAGCAGCATGGCCAACTGGTGACTGTTCTGGATTTCCTGGCTCATCAGATGATACATGTGATGCTGCAGTTCCGGCAGCTTGCCAGTGAGCTCCTCCAGTTTGTCGATCGGAAACTCGCAGATGCTAGTCCGCTCCAGAGCCTTGGCGGTGCACGCATAGTTCTCACTGCCAATGCTGTCCAGACCCACCAGTTCACCAGGCATGAAAAAGCCGGTTACCTGTTCTTCGCCACTCTCGGTGATAATCGACGTCTTGATGGAACCACTTTTCACCGCAAAGCACGCGCGGTAGGGCGTGCTCTGGTCAAAGACATGTTCGCCGCGGTTGAAGATTCGCCCCTGCTGGACAATGTCTTCTAGCCGGTCAAGGTCGTTCTCTTCAACTGCCAGGGGAAGGCAAAGATTGCTCAGGCTGCACTGGTGGCAAGAGGCCTTGAGGGGAGAAGCCTGACGAAACGGAATTGCTTGAGCCATACGTGATGATCCGTCCGATTTGATCCATATCAACTATGTACCTTAATACGGATAGCGGTCTTTGCCAATAATCAAGCTTAATGATCTGAGAATATAATTATAAAAAATAAGGGCCCGAAGGCCCTTATGCGGCTCATGCTTGGAGTTTTTCAAATACCAGAGACGCGTTAGTCCCACCAAAGCCGAAACTGTTGGACATCACGGTGTTCAATGCGCCTTCCCGACTTTTCGGACCTACTAATGGAATGTCGCTGATTTTGTCGTCCGGATCGTTGAGGTTTCTGGTGCCTGCAATGAAGCCATTCTGCAGCATCAGGAGCGAGTAGATCGCCTCCTGCACGCCTGCAGCACCAAGGGAGTGGCCGGTCAGTGATTTGGTAGATGAAATGGCGGGGATGTCGGAACCAAAAGTTGAACGCACCGCGCCCATCTCGGCAACATCGCCAACCGGGGTGCTGGTGCCGTGCGCGTTGATGTAGTCGATCTTGCCACGGATCGTGGCCATCGCCTGTTTCATGCAGCGCTGGGCGCCTTCGCCCGAGGGAGCGACCATGTCGTAGCCGTCTGAGGTGGCGCCATAGCCGGTAAGTTCGGCAATGATGTTGGCACCGCGTTTCTTCGCATGCTCCAGCTCTTCCAGTACCATCATGCCGCCACCGCCGGCGATCACGAAACCGTCCCGGCCGGCGTCGAAGGGGCGCGAGGCTGTCTCGGGAGCGTCGTTGTACTTGGTGGAAAGGGCGCCCATGGCGTCGAACATCATGGTCAGGCTCCAGTCCTCTTCTTCTCCGCCGCCGGCGAACACGATGTCCTGCTTGCCCGCCTGGATCTGCTCCATGGCATGGCCGATGCAGTGGGCACTCGTGGCGCAGGCCGAAGACATGGAGTAGTTCACGCCGCGGATTTTGTATGCTGTGGCCAGACAGGCGGAAACCGTGCTGGTCATGATGCGGGGCACCATATACGGCCCGATGCGCTTCACGCCTCTCTCACGCATGATGTCGGTGGCTTCAACCTGGCTGGAACAGGACGCGCCGCCGGAGCCCGCGATCAGACCGGTGCGGTCATTGGAGATCAGTTCTTCGGTCAGCCCTGCCTGGGCAATTGCCTGCTCCATGGACAGGAAACTGTACATGGCCGACGGACCCATGAACCGGCGGATCTTGCGGTCGATAACGGATGTGTCGACATCCACCGAGCCTGCAATCTGGCTGCGAAAGCCCATCTCCTTATAGGTTTCGTTGAAACGGATGCCGGACTTTCCGTTTTTAAGGCTGTCCCTGACTTCATCCAGTGAATTGCCAATGCAGGACACAATGCCCATACCGGTGACGACGACGCGTCTCATAAGTTCCTCCTTACCGACCGGCCGATGTGGCCGACCTTGCGATCAATAACGTTATTTAACAGTCTAGGCGCTTTGGCCCGGATACGATATTTGACCTTGGTAAGGGGAGAAGGCCGGATAGAGCTCCATAGAGTGTTCAGCGCTTGCCGCTTCGACCCTTTCTGGAGCCTTTCTTTGCGCCGCTGGCCTCCTCGCGAGCGGCTTTCTCAGCCGCGGCTGCCTCGGCTTCCCGGGCTTCGCGCTCGACCATCTCAGGGGTTTCCAGCGAGATGCGTCCCAGAGTTCCGGCCCGGAATTCGTTGAGCAACACCTCCGATACTTTGTGCAGATCCGGGATGCCACCGCGGCCGAAGAATCTCCGCTTCTCGGCAATTCCGTCCATCAGCGCCAGGGCATCTTTCGGTAGTTCCTCGAAGCCGTAGCGGGTTTTGACCAGCTCTGGATAGGCTTCCAGAAGGTACTCGGCCTCGAACATGGCCACATCCTCAAAGTCCAGCACCGCGCTCCGAATCGCCCCGGTTACCGCCAGACGATAACCACAGGCTTCGGGAGACAGTTTTGGCCAGAGGAAGCCGGGCGTGTCGTAGAGCAGAATGTTGTTGGGCAGTTTGATGGCCTGTTGCGCCCTGGTTACGGCTGGCTCGTTCCCGGTCTTGGCCGCAGGGCGCCCTGCCAGGGTATTGATCAGGGTGGATTTACCGACATTGGGAATGCCCAGAATCATCACCCTCAGTGCACTCTTCTGGCGATCATGATCGGGCGTCATCTCCTCCGCCAGTTTGAGGATAGCCAGCGCTTCATTGCGTTGGTTGTGGGTAAGCGTAATGGCGCGGACGCCACGCTCTTTTTCGAGCCAGGCTAACCACTGCTCAGTGATTTCTGGATCTGCCAGATCGCGTTTGTTCAATACCTTGATCAGCGGGGTATCACCGCGCAGGGCAGGTACCAGCGGGTTTTCGCTGCTGAAAGGAATGCGCGCATCAACCACTTCGATGATGAGGTCCATCTGTGGCATGACTTTTTTGATCTCCTTGCGGGCCTTGTGCATGTGCCCTGGAAACCAGTTGATGGCCATCGTATCTGCTCCGGATTGGTTTGAACGGCGCCATTATGAAGGGGAATGACCAAACTTTCACATTTGTTTGAATCCCCGTGTGTGGCGGCTTTTGGCGTGGAAGACTGAGAAGTATGTACAAAAAGAGGGCTGATCGGGGTGAAAAACCGTATCCGTATGTTTTAGGGTGTAGTCCCTGAACGATGAAACCAATGTATTTCGGTGGTATTTCAATTGTGGCCACCTTGTTTATGGAGAGAGTTATGAAGCTTGCAAAATTGTTTGGTACTGCCCTGGTTGCCCTGAGCCTTTCGGTCCCGGCCGTGGCCCAGCAGTCCGGCGGCCAGCCTGATCAGGTTGACCAGCTGGCCCAGATGGTAGGGCTGACCGAAGAGCAGCAGACCGAAATCCGCGCCATCATCGACGAGATGCAGGGCGAAATCGGCGAGCTCCGCCAGGAAGCCCGCGCGCTACAGCAGCAGATGCAGGGTGAGATCAAATCAGACTTTGATGAAGCTGCGATTCGCGAGCAGGCCAAAGAGCTTGGGGAAGTGACCGGCGAGATTGCAGCTCTGTCCACTTTGATGCAGGCGAAGGTAGACAGCGTGTTTACCCAGGAGCAGCGCGACGAGCTGGATAAGCGTATGCAGCAGATGCAACAGCAAATGCAGCAGCGTCGTCAGATGCAACAGCAGATGCAGCAGGGGCAAGGTCAGGGCATGCAATGATCCTGCTTTCCCTCTGACTTTGTTGGAGAAGGGCCGCATCCTTGGGTGTGGCCCTTTTTTTGTGCCCCTAGCCTGCGAGTCCTGGTGGGGCTCGGCGGGTGTGGGCCTTTGCCAGAACCGCTACGAGCACATCCATGTGCGCTTGACGTCGGCCATCCTTGGCCGCCGACATTCTGGCAAAGGCCCACACCCGCCAAGCTTCAGACATCGGAGCTATAGGAAGTCACCTTGGATTCGAATCTCAGCGTGTCTTTTGACGGTTTGCGGTTACTGAACTGTTTGAAGAACAGGGGTGATGCCCCCTCCCAAAAATGTCTGTGGCCAAGGATGGCCACAGCCAAGCGCACATGGATGTGCTCGTAGCGTTTTTTGGGAGGGGGCATCACCCCTGTTCCTCCTCTGAAACCGGAAGGCTAGGAGCCCAAGCCCGAAGCCCCGCTAGAGCCAAAGGGTTTAACCAGAACAATAAGCCGGGGAAGCAGGGTAAGCGCCCCCACCAGAGCCATGAACATGGCAAACCCGGTGAACAACCCGAAGTAGATGGTCGGGATGAAGTTGGACAGCACCAGTATCGAGAAGCCGGAGATGATGGTCAGCGAGGTGAAGAACATGGCCTGGCCGATGCTTCGGTGGCAGCGGTGCATGGTGGCGATGTAGTCGCCGTCTTTCTGGAACTCGGTTTTGAACCGATGAATATAGTGGATGGTGTCATCCACGGCGATGCCCACGGTGATGGCCGCCACGGTGATGGTCATCATATCCAGGGGGATGCCCATCCAGCCCATCAGGCCGAGTACGGAGCCTGCGGCGATCAGGTTGGGGGCGATGCCGATCAGGGCCAGTTTTAGCGAGCGGAACAGGATCAGGAACATCGCCATGATGGCGGCGAAGACCACGCCGATGGTTTTGATCTGGGAATCAAACAGGCTTTGCAGCATGTTGTTGTACATCACGGTCATGCCGGCAAAGAGCACCTGGTCTTTCGAGTAGCCCAGTTCCGTGGTCAGGTGTTCGTGGATGCGGTTCAACAGCTCCTGTCGACGCAGTTCCGGCATGGTCTCCAGGATCCGGATGCTGAATCTCGCCTGGTCGTGCTCCTCGGAGATGTAGGGCGTCAGCAGGGTGTCCTGCAGGTCGTCCGGCACGGCCGCCGGTACAAACGCCAGCTCCAGGGCGTCCAGAGGCTCGCCCTGGTTGATTCTGGCGAGGATCTCCAGGGTGGTGTTGATGGACAGTACCTTGCCGGTTTCGGGTAATCCGTCCAGATACTCATGAACGGCTTCCAGTTCCTCCATTTTCTGGTAGGTGTACCAGGTATCCCGGTATTCCTCGCCGGCGCCGCAATCCTCCACAAACGGATCACAGTCGCTGGCAAACGGGTCGCCGCCGTTCGCGCCTTCTGGTGGAGGGTCGTCGGTAATCACTACGTCCAGGGGGGTAGTACCGCCCAGGCGGTTGTCGATGGTGATCATGCCCTGGTGGATTTCGGTGGAGGATTTGAAGTAGTCGATGAAGCTGTTTTCCACCGTCAGCTTGCTCAGGCCGACCACGCAGAGCACCGCAATCACGCCGGAGCCGACCAGTACCGTTTTGCCGAAGTGCTCCGTGAAGCGGGCAAAGGCATCGGTGAAGGGAACCCGATCAGAGGTTACCCGGCTATCCAGTGGTGGCGGCACCAGGGTCAGCAGGGCCGGGAATATGACGAAGGTAATGAGGAAGGCCACCGTCAGCCCCAGGGTCATCATCCAGCCAAAGTCGATGACCGGGCGAATGCCGCTGAAGGTAAGGGACCCGAAGGCGACAATGGTAGTGATGGCCATGTAGAAGCAGGGTTTGATCATCGCCATCACGGTGTTGCGCAGAGTGTCTCTGGGGCTGGCGTCGGGTTCGTCGTGCTGGAATTCCCGATAGCGCACGATCAGGTGAATGGTGAGCGACAGGGTCATGATCAGCAGCAGGGAAATGAAGTTGGAGGAGATAACCGTCACCGGCCACTGGGCCCACCCCAGAAAGCCAATCATCAGCCAGACCGTAAAGCCGCAGCACAGCAGTGGCACCAGCACCCAGCGCCATTGCCGGAAGATAATGGCCAGGGTGAGTAGCAGAAATGCGAGCACGCCCAGCCCGAAGGTCGAGAGGTCGTTTTCGATAAACCGGATCATGTCCGCCACAATCATGGGCACGCCGCCCAGGTGGATCTCTGCGCCATCCCGGTACTTGTCCAGTATGGAGCGAACGGTGCGGATGGTGGCATCGCGCTCCACACCGAGGGTTTCGGTAAAGTCGATGAACTCCTGTTTTACCTGCTCCAGTTCTGCCAGTTCGGCTTCGGAGGCTTCGCCAGCGTCGGCCTTGTCTCTCAGGTCGTTGCGTTTTCTCAGCAACTCGAAATACCGATCCGGCGTGGGCAGGTTGACCTGTATCGCCGTGGTTCGGCCATCTTCACTGATCAGCAGGTTGGGGTAGAGCGGGTTGTTCAGCAGCGCCTCGCGGGCCGTCTCTGGGGCCACACCGTGTTCGTCGAGGGTCTTGATTTCGCTGTCCACGGTGTCCAGCGTCAGATCCGGGCTATGCAGGAGCGGCACATTCAGGATGCTGTTGGTGGAGCCTACCGCGTCCAAACTCTGCAGCTCATCTCGCAACGCGCCCAGCCGGGCGAGGCCCTCTTCCGAGAACAGTTCACCCTCGGGGGTATAGGTGACGATCAGGAAATCATCCGAGGTGGTGAAGCGGCGGTTTACCTGACGGTATTGCTCCAGGGAGCGGTCGTTTTCGAGTACCAGGGATTCGGCAGAGGCATCCAGCCGGAACTCGCCGAATTTGATAGCGGCGAGCGCCAGCAAAACAGCAAAGGCCGAGAGGATGATAAACGGGTGTGGAAAAACCAGGCGATCATACAGGGCGCGAAGACGATTCATGAACAACTACTCTGCCAGTTCAAACGAGTGCAGAGTGTGCCACAAACCTCAGTGAACCGTGACCTTTGACGAGGCTTCTTCCAGGGAATCGATCAGCATTTTCAGGCGTCGGCTCATTTCCGCGCTCTCGGCGAGCTGGGTCACCATGCTCTGGGTGGTTTCGCGAATGCCCTGCACGTTGGCTAGCACGTCGTCGGTGCCAGCGGTCTGTTCCGCGGAAACATTGGCGATTTCCTGGTTGGTATGATCGATCCGGCTGACTACCTCGTTGATGGCTTCCAGGGCACGGCGGCCTTCTTCGGATTCCTCGACGCAGCGGGTGGCGTCCTCGGAGCTGCCCGTCATCTGGTTTACAGCCGTGTTAATGGCATTGAGAAGTCGGTCGATGGTGCCCTGAATCTGATCAGTGGAGTCCTGAACCCGTTGAGCCAGTTTGCGTACTTCATCAGCCACCACAGCAAACCCTCGGCCCTGTTCGCCGGCCCGGGCGGCCTCGATGGCTGCGTTCAGGGCCAGCAAATTGGTCTGTTCGGCAATACCCCGGATCTCGGTGATGGCGTGGCTGATTTCATGGCTGTTCTCGGCCAGGGCTTCGACGCTGCTGGCGGAGTTGCGCACGACGTCGGCGAGTCTTCGGATGCTGTCGGCGCTCTGGCCGACTCGGGTGCTGCCGTCACGGGCCGCATCGCTGGCTTCGTGGGAGAGGGTCTTGGCAATGCCGGCCTGTTCGGCAATGCCGGTGAAGCTCTGCAGCATGGTTTCGATGACCTCCGCGGACCGGTCGGCGCCTTGCTGTTGACGGCCCAGATCATCCCGGCGGGCTTCGGCAGCCGAAGTGAGTTCTTCAACTTCGCGATGCAGCCGATCGATGGCTTCCTTCATGCTGCGTACCACGGCCACGGTGCGGTCCTGCATGGCATTGAAGGCGCTCGCCATTTCGCCGATTTCGTCGGTGGAGTCCACCACTGCCCGCTGGCTCAGATTGCCTGAGGACTGAACGTCGACCATGGTGTTTTTCAGGCGATTCACGTGGCGCTCGATAAACGAGATCAGCACTTGGGAGCCGGCCATCTCCAGCACCATGAGTACCGCAACCACCAGCGCAAAGCCGGGCGCTGTATCAGCGAAGACCTGGTCGAAACTCTTGCCGGTCTGCCCCGCAATGGTCTGCATGGCGTAAAGAACCAGCAAACAGAGAACTGCAAAAACGACAATGTTCAGCAACCAGAATTTGTACTTCAGCCGGGCATTTCGCAGCAGTGTCAGCATGAATCGTTCTCAGTCGATGGCCTTCACCGGAATCTGCATGGCATTGGAGGTCTGGGGAACCTCAGGCACGGCGAGGCCAAGATTGTTTTTATCGAATACCTTATCGGCCCGGTAGCTGGAGCGGACCATAGGGCCGGAGGGTACTTCCATGAAGCCCTTCTCCAGGCCGATTTCCCGGTAACGGTTGAATTCTTCCGGAGTGACGTAGCGTTCCACCGGCAGGTGATTCGGGGTGGGGCGCAGGTACTGGCCCAGGGTCAGGATATCCACACCGATGGCGCGCAGGTCGTCCATGGTTTCCAGGATTTCCTCCTCGGTTTCACCCAGGCCCAGCATCAGGCTGGTCTTGGTGAGCACATCCGGGCGGTGCTTTTTGGCATGTTCGAGAACCCGCAGGGTTTTTTCATACCCGGCGCGCGGGTCCCGGACCCGGCTGGTCAGCCGTTTGACGGTTTCCACGTTCTGGGCAAAGACATCCAGCCCGGAATCCACCACCTTCTCAACGTCAGACATGACCGCGTCGAAATCAGGCGTTAGCGCCTCAACGGCGACTTCGGGGGTGCGCTGTTTGATGGCCGAAACGCAGGCGGCATAGTGGGCAGCGCCACCGTCGTCCAGGTCGTCACGGTCTACCGAGGTAAGCACGATGTAGCGAAGGCCCATGAGCTCCACGGACTTGGCCGTGTTCTCCGGCTCTTCATGATCCAGCCAGCCTTTCGGGTTGCCGGTGTCTACCGCGCAGAACTTGCAGGCCCGGGTACAGACTGAGCCCATCACCATGATGGTGGCGGTACCGGCGGTCCAGCATTCCCCGATGTTCGGGCAGTGGGATTCCTGGCAAACAGTGCTCAGCCTGTGCTCACTGACGTTCTTGCGTACTGCTTCAAAGCGCTCGCCGCCGGGCATGCGTGCCCGGAGCCATTTCGGCTTCGGCTCAGGCTCCACCGCGGCTGTGGCTTCCTGCTTTGATGACCGCTTGACGCCATCCTTGATGGCCGAGAAGCCATGCTCGTTGCGGAATTTGGAACCACTGGTAATGCGGGTTTTTGCGCTTTCGCTCATTGAAACCGGACTCTCGATTCGGGCATAGGGAACATTTAAGAGTAATGGGCCGGCGGGGGAGTTACAAGACAGATAGGGGCAATCACGGGGGTACCGGGCACGACATTGGTCGTACCCGGTCGACCTTTATCAAGCCTGGGCTTTGTCCAGGGCCTGGGAAATGTCGGCAATGATGTCGTCGACATGCTCGATGCCGATGGACAGCCGCACCAGATCCTCACTCACCCCGGCACTCTTCAGTTCCTCCGGGTTCAACTGGCGATGGGTGGTGGTTGCCGGATGGCAGGCCAGGGACTTGGCGTCACCAATGTTTACCAGGCGCAGGATCAGCTCCAGAGCATCAATGAACTTTGCTCCGGCTTCCCGGCCACCCTTGATGCCGAAGCTCAGGATGCCGGAGGCCTTACCGCCGCAGATCTTGTCGCATGTCGCCTTGTACGGGCTGTTGGCAAGGGTTGCGTAATTCACCCACTCAACAGACGGGTGGTCCTGCAGGAAGTTGGCGACTTTCTCTGCGTTCTCACAATGACGTTCCATGCGCAGCGCCAGGGTTTCCAGGCCCTGCATGATCAGGAAGGCATTGAAAGGCGACAGCGCCGCACCCGTGTTGCGCAGTGGTACCACGCGGCAGCGGCCGATAAAGGCGGCGGGGCCGAGCGCATCGGTGTAGACCACGCCGTGATAGGACGGATCCGGCTCGTTCAGCATCGGGAACTTGTCGGCGCTGGCCTTCCAGTCAAATTTGCCGGAATCCACGACAACACCGGCTACCGTGGTGCCGTGGCCGCCGATGTACTTGGTAAGCGAGTGGATAACGATATCGGCACCGTGTTCGATCGGGCGGCACAGGAAAGGCGTGGCAACGGTGTTGTCCACCATCAGCGGAATGCCATGCTTGTGAGCGATCTCGGCCCAGCGCTGGATGTCGACCACGTTGCCCGCCGGGTTGCCAATGGATTCGCAGAACAGGGCGCGGGTGTTGTCATCAATGGCCTTTTCCACGGCATCGAAATCGTCGTGGGCGACCATCCTGCACTCAATGCCCTGGTTCGGCAGGGAGTGGGCAAACAGGTTGTAGGTGCCGCCGTACAGCTGGCTGGTGCTGACAATGTTGTTGCCCACCTTGCAGATGGTCTGCAGGGCGTAGGTGATGGCCGCCATGCCAGAAGCTACCGCCAGTGCGCCAACACCACCTTCCAGTTCCGTCATCCGTTCTTCGAGAACTGCGTTGGTGGGGTTCATGATGCGGGTGTAGATATTGCCCTGAACCTTCAGGTCGAACAGATCGGCACCGTGCTGGGTGTCGTCGAAGGTGTAGGACGTGGTCTGGTAAATCGGCGTGGTCGCCGCCCGGGTAGTGGGATCGCTTTTGAAGCCTGCGTGCAGCGCGAGGGTTTCCGGTTTCATGTCAACGGTCCTTGCTGGTGTGTTGTTCTTTATGGGTTTCAGCCCGTGAGTATGCCACAGAGTTTCTTGTGAGAGGATCGTTGGAGCTTGGAAGGAAAAGAATCGGGGTGAGGGGTGGTCCCGAAGCACACTAGTCGTCGCGCTGCCTGCTTTTAGCCTTCAGAAAGTCGCTGATGGATGGATAGAAAAAGATCCCCAGGCAAGCCCAGAAAACGCTGATCGACACGATGGCCGCCTTCACGCTCGCGCCGGCGAAGCCAAGGGCAATGGGAACCAGTATAACGGCCAGAAACACCGTGAGTGCATGGCGAGACTTCATGATGCGATACAGCCTTGAAACGCATTGGGGCGAAGTCTCTATCTTATCCGACTCTCGGCCCCGGGATTGTCAAAGTTTGTTTAAGTGGCGTTGGGTTTCTTGGCGTCCGTGTCAGGAAATATGGTGTCGTAACACCAGGTGAATACGAACGCATGCACCAGATAGAACACCACGAATGCAACATCCAGTGTCCGCGCACAAAAGACCATGAATTTCGACGGTCAAAGCCCGTTTAATGACGCAGAACATGAAAGAATGGCCAGAAAATGGGCAATTTGTCTGTTTGATCACTATCCTTGTGCGTAGTGGTGATCTGTCTACCATTGAATGGCAGCGTTTTAGCGACTTGATGCAGTCAAAAAGCACGTACCGGAACCGCGTGCTTCGGAGGTGGAAACATGGATCGGCTTCTTTCACCCAAACTTATCCAGTTTGTTTGGTTGTCCTTATTTTCCCTATCCCTGTTTGCTGACTCGAAAAGCCCCCATGTCATTGGGCTTTTCGAAGGTATCGATAGGGAAATAGCTGTTGAAGATGGCGAGCTCGTGGGACGGTTTGCGCCTTATTATCAGTGTGTTTTTAGCCGAGTGCAGGGCGATTTCCAATTCGTTGAAATGCCATTGGCCCAGATGCTTTACCGCTTGGAGAAAGGTGGTATTTCTGCTGGTTTGCCGATGGTTCAGACGGCCGAGCGGGATGAATACGCTGATTTTGGTGGGCTACTGTTCCAGACGGAGTATGTCTATCTGTTGCTTCAGGATTTACCTCCCCTCGATAGTCTGAGTGGCCTCAGATTCGCGTTTGTCCGGCAGTTCGTTGGAGACAAGCTCTTGAGAGGCGCTGATCCCCAGGTGATTCATGTCTCTGACTGGGGACAGGCTGTCGAGATGCTCAAGCGTGGTCGTGTGGATGTTGTTGTTCTCCCCTGGGTTCTCATCGACACCTATATGAAAGGGTATGACAAGCCTTACTTCGATAGGACCGCCGCCTGGGTGGATCTCTCTATGTATATTTCACATCGCTTGGACGATAGCGATTTAACGGAAGATCTCCGAAAGGCAATCAGAAAATGCCGGTTTATTGCGGAGCAGAACCAGGGAGGCTGGGATATTCCTGTCAGACGTCAGGATCTGAAAAATTGACTATGATGCAGTCAAATAGATGAGCGCAGTGCCGACACGGCAGCTACCATGAAGAGAGTGTTTTAAGCTAAGGATTAGTTAACTTTCACCGTTGTTCGCTTGAATGCTTTGGATAGTGCGCACTGTATTCGCACGATTGGGAGGGAGGCATGCGAAGGCTGGTATTGCCCAAGCTTCTGAATTTCTTTTTATTTCTGTTTTTTTCTCTATCCCTGTCCGCCGATTCAAAACGCCACCATATTGTGGGAGTCTTTGCCGATATAGAGCGCGAAATTTCGGTAGAAAATGGAAGGCTCGTGGGTCGTTTTGCGCCTTACTACCGGTGTGTTTTTAGCCGCGTAGATGGGGAATTCAAATTCGTTAACATGCCACTGGCCCAGATACTTCGACAGCTGGAAAAGGGTGGTATTTCGATTGGATTGCCGTTAATTCAAACGGTAGAAAGGGACCAGTATGCGGACTTTGGTGGTCCGTTGTTCCAACTGGAATATGTGTATCTCATGGTTCAGGATTTGCCGCCTTTGGAGAGCATGACGGACCTCAGGTTTGGATTTGTCCGAAAATTTGCTGGTCTGGATCTTTTAAAAGGCGATAGCCCTAACGTGATACATGTCTCTGATTGGGCGCAGGCGGTCGAAATGCTAAGGCTCGGTCGTGTGGATGTCGTGGTTCTACCTTGGATTATGCTGGATCTCTATCTCGAAGGTTATGGCGGGCCACATTATGAACGGACCGCCGCCTGGATAGATTTATCCATGTATATTTCCCACAAAGTGAAGGATAGCCGGCTCAAGGACGACTTCAGGGATGCAATACGAGCCTGTCGCTTGATTGGCGAGAAGAGTCATGATGCCTGGGATATCCCCGGGAGACAGCGAGATCCGGAAGGCTGACTTGGCGTCGATGGGTTGTCTGCCGACCTTTCAGGCATTAAAAAAGCCCGACTCTCGCGAACCGGGCTTTCTAAATACTGGTAGCAAGGGGCGGAGTCGAACCGCCGACCCCAGCATTATGAGTGCTGTGCTCTAACCAACTGAGCTACCTTGCCATTTCGCTTTGGGCATCGCCCCAAACGAGGCGCGTATTTTCAGTAAATGGGCCCTTCCTGTCAAGGCTTGGGGGCAGTTTTTCCTGAAAAATTACACGTTGAAGCGGAAGTGGATAACGTCGCCGTCTTTGACGATGTAGTCCTTGCCTTCCAGACGCCATTTGCCGGCATCCTTGGCCCCGGCTTCACCGTTGTACTGAACGAAATCGTCGTAGCTCACTACTTCTGCCCGGATGAACCCGCGTTCGAAGTCGGTGTGGATCACACCGGCTGCCTGGGGCGCTGTGGCGCCGATTTTCACGGTCCAGGCGCGGACTTCCTTTACCCCGGCGGTAAAGTAGGTCTGCAGGCCCAGTAGGCCGTAGCCGCCGCGAATTACGCGATCCAGGCCAGGCTCTTCCATGCCCATCTCCTCCAGGAACATGGATTTTTCATCGTCTTCCAGTTCGGAGATTTCGGCTTCGATCTTGTTGCAGATGGGCACAACCACGGCATTTTCCGACTCGGCGATCTTGCGCACCGTGTCCAGATGCGGGTTGTTCTCAAACCCGTCTTCGCTGACGTTGGCAATGTACATGGTGGGCTTCACGGTCAGCAGGCAGAGCTCCCGGATCAGCGCCATCTGGTCCTTGTCGAGGTTCATGCTGCGCACCGGCTTACCCTCGTTGAGCACGGGCAGCAGTTTCTCGAACATCTCCAGCTGGGCCTTGGCTTCTTTATCACCGCTCTTGGCGACGCGCTGAACCCGCTTGATGGCCTTTTCGACGGTTTCCAGGTCGGCCAGGGCCAGTTCGGTGTTGATCACCTCGATGTCGGAGGCCGGGTCTACCTTGTTGGCCACATGAATGACGTTGCCGTCTTCAAAGCAGCGTACCACGTGAGCGATGGCATCGGTCTGGCGGATATTGGCCAGGAACTGGTTGCCCAGGCCCTCGCCCTTGGACGCGCCTGCTACCAGGCCGGCGATGTCGACGAATTCCATGGTGGTAGGCACGACCCGCTCCGGCTTTACGATCTCCGCCAGCTTGTTGAGGCGCGGATCCGGCATGGCGACAACGCCAGCGTTGGGCTCGATGGTGCAGAACGGGAAGTTCTCCGCGCCAATACCCGATTTGGTCAGTGCGTTGAACAGGGTGGATTTGCCGACATTGGGAAGGCCGACGATGCCGCAGTTAAATCCCATGGAGTGCCTCTGCTGGTACTGGAAAATTTGGGCGGATTATACCGGTTTGAAACTGTGCAGGCGATTCATGGCGGCTGGTAGTTTGCCGCTGGCTGCATCCGGTAATACCCGCATGATTTCGTCGATTACGGCGTTCAGTTCCTCGGTTTCCTGTTTGCCCAGGCGGCCGAGTACGTAGCCTGTAACCCTGCGGCTGTCGCCGGGGTGGCCAATGCCGATGCGCAGTCTCTGAAAATCGTTGGTGCCCAGGTGGGCGATGGTGTCACGCAATCCATTATGTCCGCCGTGGCCACCACCTTTTTTCAATTTGGCGGTACCCGGTGGCAGGTCGAGCTCGTCGTGGGCAATCAGGATCTGGTGGGGCTGAATCTTGAAGAAGTCTGCCAGCGCCTTGATGGCCAGGCCGCTGCGATTCATAAAGGTCGTAGGATTCAGGAGGTGCAGGTCCAGGCCCTGCCATTGAATGCGGGCGTAGAGCCCGTGGTATTTCTTTTCGGGGCGGAGCGTCTGGCCCGCTCTGCGGGCCAGAGCTTCGACGAAAAGGGCGCCGGCGTTGTGGCGGGTATTCTCGTAGTCAGCGCCGGGATTTCCCAGTCCAACCACCATGACAATATCCTGCGCCATTCGCCATTGCCCTCCTCAAGCCAGGAGTGATTACTCCTTGTCTTCGCCGCTTTCTTCGCCTTCTTCGCCTTCTTCGCCTTCGTCATCAACCTTGGCGCCACGCGGCTTGTGGATAGCCACAACCGGCAGGTCGTGATCTTCACCCTGGAGCAGGGCGGCGATCTTGACGTCTTTCGGCAGCTTCAGGTCGCTCAGGTGAACAACCTGGTCCATCTCGACAGTGGTCATGTCCACTTCGATGAACTCGGGCAGGTTCTGCGGCAGACAGATCACTTCAACTTCGTTGATCTGGTGGTTCGCTACGCCGCCGTGGAGCTTGATAGCCGGTGCGGTATCTTCGTTGATGAAGTGCAGCGGTACGTTGACGTGGATCTCGTGGTCCTTGTCAACGCGCAGGAAGTCAGCGTGGGTCAGGATCGGCTTGTACGGGTGACGCTGCAGATCCTTCAGGATTACGCTTTCTTTCTTGCCACCGAGCTCGATGGTCAGGATGTGAGAGAAGAAGGCTTCGTTTTCCAGGGCCTTTTTCAGCTCGTTGTGCCAGATGGCAACCGGAGTAGCGTCTTTTCCGCCACCATAGATGATGGCCGGAATTTTACGCTCCTCACGACGCAGGCGGCGGCTCGCACCTCTCCCCTGATCGTCGCGAGGAAATGCTTCGATAACAAATTCCTGAGACATGGTAATAACCTCATTCGTCACCTGAACTGCCCGCGACCAGGCGTTGGATCAGGTGATGTTTCTGAAAAGCCGGATTTTTTCGGCTGACTAAAAGAGTCGGGAGCCTGTGTAGGCTCCCGACCCGGTAACTGCTTGCAATGCCATGATATTACGACCGTTAGGTCACTCAGGCATTCTCGAACATGGCGCTGATGGACTCTTCGTTGCTTACGCGGCGAATAGACTCCGCGAGCAGCCCGGCCATTCCGAGGACGCGGATTCTATCACAATTATGTGCTTTGTCACCCAGCGGGATGGTGTCACAAACCACAAGTTCGTCCAGTTGAGAGGCATTGATGTTATCAATGGCCGGGCCGGAGAGAACCGGGTGGGTGATGTAGGCAACCACGCGGGCCGCGCCGTGCTCTTTCAGGGCGTTGGCGGCTTTGCACAGAGTGCCGGCGGTGTCAATGATGTCGTCTACCAGAATACAGGTCTTGTCTTTGACATCACCGATGATGTGCATGACCTGGGAAACGTTCGCTTTCGGGCGGCGCTTGTCGATGATCGCGAGATCGGCGTCGTCCAGGCGCTTGGCCACGGCACGGGCACGGACCACGCCGCCAACGTCAGGAGATACCACGACAAAGTTCTCGAAGCGCTGCTTGAAGATGTCTTCGAGCATGACCGGTGTGGCGTAAATGTTGTCCACCGGAATATCGAAGAAGCCCTGGATCTGATCAGCGTGCAGGTCGACGGTCAGAACCCGGTCTACGCCGATGCTGGAAATCATGTCGGCTACTACCTTGGCGCTGATGGCAACACGGGTAGAGCGTACCCGACGATCTTGGCGCGCATATCCGTAGTAGGGGATAACGGCGGTGACTCGTGTAGCGGAAGCACGGCGAAGTGCGTCGGCCATCACGATCAGTTCCATCAGGTTATCGTTGGTGGGATAGCAGGTCGGCTGGATGATGAACACATCATGGCCGCGGACATTCTCATTGATCTCGACGGTGGTTTCTCCGTCGCTGAAACGGCCTACAGTAGCCTGACCCATGGGAATGTGGAGTTTGCGGGCAATCGCCTGAGCCAGTTCAGGGTTGGCGTTACCAGCGAAGATCATCAGTTTGGACACGACGGCATCCTTCTCAGTATCGGCGTTTGATTCAGAAGAAGCGGGAGAAAGGTGGCTGGGGTGGCAGGATTCGAACCTGCGCATGACGGGATCAAAACCCGTTGCCTTACCACTTGGCGACACCCCAGTATCGTGCTTTTTTGGCATCATTTCAGCTCTGTTAGCTTTTTGTGTAGAGGTGATATGTTCACCCCTTTAGCTACGAACCCCGTGACGCCGGAGGGTTTGCTTTCCCAGATGATCCGGGCTGCGGATTCTGTCGGGAAACGTCCAAATATGCAAGCCCCGGTTCCGGTTAATCTTGCAGGTCCGAATTGTGAAAGCCATTCCAGGCTCTGGTTAACCTCAGGATACAGTTTGCGAACTACATCCTCACAGTCGTTTCGGTACCTCGAGGCGTCTCCCTCAAAAGCGGGCGCTATTTTGATTCTCGGGGTGTTCCTTGTCAACCCTTGCTCGGAAAAAATCTTGCCAGTGTTTATGTTGCAGCCAGGCTTGAGAACAACAAACCAGTCTTCCGGCGGATTGGCATTGGTCAGTGTTTCACCAACACCTTCACCGAAGGCGGCATGGCCACGGACAAATACGGGAACATCGGCGCCCAGCCTCAGGCCGATCTCTGCGAGTTCATCGGTGCTCAGCTCGAGTCGCCAGAGATGGTTGAGTCCCAGCAGGGTGGTTGCGGCGTTGGAGCTCCCGCCGCCAAGACCGCCGCCCATGGGTAGCCGTTTGTTAATGCCGATGGTGACTCCGGGCAGCTCGCATCGGGACCGTTCAAGAAGGGCTCGGGCCGCGCGGATGATGAGATTGTCCTCGTCGTTAACACCAGGGACAGGCTCCGCGAGCCTTGCGCCGGGCTCTCCGGGCGTGAGGGTGAAGCTCAGATCGTCACCGTAGTCTAGAAACTGGAACAGGGTCTGGAGCTCGTGATAGCCGTCGTCCCGGCGCCCGACAATGTGCAGGAACAGATTCAGCTTGGCCGGAGAGGGCAGTATCAGGTCGGGTGTCATTCAGGCTGCTCCTGCCAGTCGCTCACCACCAGGCGGACCCGTTTTTCTTCTTTCAGGGCTGTGATACGGGCGGGGAGTGCAGGATAGCTCGGCAGGAAGGTCTGCCAACGGTCGTAGCGGATCTCCCAGCCGTTCTGGCGGATGATGGCGAGGGTGCCCTGATCGTCAAACAGCAGACGGTAGTCGCTGGCCGGTGATGGCAGGCCGCGAATCCACCAGGTCAGGTTCTCCAGGGGCAGTTGCCAGCCCGTGGCAGCTTCAACCAGTGCTTCCGGCTCGCCCGATCGGTAGGTTTCGCCGTTTGGCAGGGTCAGCTCAATAAAGCCGGGCACGCCTTTGAGGGTTGTGCTGCCCATGCCGAGAAAGGACGAGGAAAGAGCCAGGTCGTAGGCCTCGCCGTCCTGAATCCAGTGATTGATGATGGCGGTGCCGCTGTCGGAAGGTTGTCGGACGGCCAGCTTGCCCGTCAGCTTCCAGTGATTGAGCTCACCGAGACTGGCGGCGCGAGTGGTCCAGCCCGCGGGAGGCTGGTCGGTCATGCCCTCCGGCAATGGCTCGACCTGGATCGTGGTGCAGGCGCCGAGGGTGGCAAGCACTGTCAGTGTTGCCATAATTCGGGCCAGCCTCATTCCGACTCACCGCCGTTGGTCAACCGGTCAATGGTTTCTCTGAGTACTTCGTGGTCGCTGTCCTGCTCCAGACCTTCCTGCCAGATGATCCGGGCCTGTTCTTCGGCGCCGTTCATCCAGAGTGCCTCACCGTAGTGGGCGGCAACTTCGGGGTCCGGGAAGGCGGCCCAGGCGCGGGACAGGTAGTCGAGCGAAGGTTCAATCTGGCCCTCCAGGAAGAGGACCCAGCCCATGCTGTCGAGGATGGCCGGGTTATCCGGGTCCAGTTGCAGCGCTTTCTCGATATAGCCGCGGGCTTCCCTGAGCCTGTCGGTCCGGGTGGTCAGGATGTAGCCCAGGGCATTCAGGGCCACGGCGTTTTCCGGCTCCTGCTCAATAATCTGCCTGAGGTCGGCTTCGGCGTCGGCAGTCTGGCCAATGCCGTCGTAAAGCATGGCCCGAGCGTACCGTATCTCAATATTGTCCGGATGCTCTTCCAGGGCCTCCGTGGCGGTACTCAGGGCCTCCTGTTGCTGTTCCTGATCCAGAAGCAGGTTAACCTCCAGCAGCCAGAAGTTTTCTGCCTGCCGGGGATTGGCTTCGCGGAGCCTGCGGATGCGGTCAATGGCGTCTTCGAGCCGGCCGTTCTCGGCCAGCAGGGAGCTGGCGCGGGCCAGGGCCGGGAAATAGTAGTTGCCCTGTTCCACGCTCTGGTAGTAGCCAATGGCCTGCTCGGTGTTGCCCGCCTGGTCCTCAATGCGACCCAGATAGTAATTGGCTTCGCTGGTGTGGTGGCCCTGTTCGGCCAGTTTTGTCAGTTCTTCCCGAGCAAGGTCGGTCTGGCTATTCTCGAGGGCAACCAGGGCGTGGGAAAGCCGCAGGCCCGGCGTTTCAGGGTATCGCTTGACCAGTCTTGCAAATTCATCCTGGGCAGCCTGTAATTCGCCTTCGTTTATGAGCATGCGGCCGTAAAGTGTGCCCATCTGTCGGTTGGCCGGAAATCGGCGGGTGTTGGTCAGCAGGTAATCCAGGGCGCTGCTTTTCTGGCCGGTCTGATAGAGCAGGTCACCCTTGAGAATGATGGCTGGCTGGAAATTCGCATTCTCCTCCAGCAGCGGTTCAAGCCTGTCGAGCGCTTCCTGCGGCTGCCCGGTGACTTTTAATAGCAGTGCGATGCTGTATTCGAGTTCCGGCGTGTCGGGATGGCGGCCTGACATTTCTTTGTAAAGTGCAAGCAGCTCCTGCTGTTGTTCCGGTGGCAGGTTTGCGGCCATGGCCGCCAGGCTGTCAAAGTCAGCATCGCCCCCCTGATCCATGATCCGTTCCATGTGATGGATGGCGGTCTGGAGGTCGTTTCCTTTTACAGCCTGGATGGCAGAGATTCGATGTGCCTGGAGGTTGTCCGGATCGATTTCCAGCCAGAGTTCGGCCAGCTGCTTCTGGGCGTTATCGCCGTTCAGAGACTGGGCAATTCTCATGGCCCGTTCGATAACCGCCTGGTCGCGGGACTGCTTGGCAGCTTTCAGGTAATTGACGAGGGTAATGTCGTAGCGGCCGCGCTGGGCCGCAATTTCGGCAGACAGTAACAGATAAAGGGTTTCGGGCTCGAAATCGGCGTATTCAACCGGCAGCTGTGGCTCCGTTTTCGTCTCGGTGGCGGCTTTTTCGCCAGGAGCAGGCGCTTCCTCAGTGCCGGTAAGGCTGGCACACCCTGCCAGTGTGAGGCCAAGCAGGCAGGTAACCAGAAACGGTACGGACTTGTGCATGCAACTTCCCATGGTCTGTCGAAAACGCATCAATAATAACCACGCTCCAGCCCCTTTCTTGAGGTAGATCGGGTCCCGGCCTCGGCCGAATCCCTATAATGGCATAAGCGTCTGATCTTGCCCAACCTGTCCGCACTTGCCGAAGCGATGGCGGTTTCGGGTGGCAGCTCAGGCCGCTGACCGTTAAAATGTCCAGTAATTGCGCGTATCTGCACCGCTCATCGGCAAAGGGTTGTAAAACCACGAAATGGCACTGGTAACGCTGGGAATCAATCATCGCACGGCCCCCGTTGAATTACGGGAGCGAGTTGCGTTTACGCCTGAGCGTATGGCGGAGGCCTTTGCCGAGCTAAGGGCAACCTCTGGCGCCTCCGAGGCAGCGATCCTGTCCACCTGTAACCGGACCGAGCTATATCTGGCGGGCGATGACGACTGCGCACCCATGGTGTTGCGCTGGATGGCAGGGTTCCACGGCCTGGATGCCGCAGAGCTGGAAGATGCGTTGTATGTGTACCGGGATGGTGATGCCGTCAGGCACATGATGCGCGTGGCCGCTGGCCTGGACTCCATGGTGCTGGGCGAGCCGCAGATTCTCGGGCAGTTGAAGGATGCCTACACCCTGGCCCGGGAGCACGGCGCCAGTGGCTCGTTCCTGTCCCGGCTGTTTGAACACACGTTCTCGGTCGCCAAGCGCGTGCGGACCCAGACTGCTATTGGCGAGAATCCGGTCTCCGTTGCTTATGCAGCGGTGAGCATGGCGCACCATATTTTTGCCGATATGTCCCGTAACAAGGCTCTTCTGATTGGTGCCGGCAAAACCATTGAACTGGTAGCCCGGCATCTTGCAGATGCAGGCGTGAAAGATTTCCTGGTGGCCAATCGTACTCTTGAGCGGGCGCAGGCACTGGCCGAATCCCGTGGCGGCAAGGGGATCGTGTTGTCCGAGATCCCCGAGCACCTGGCGGATGTTGATATCATTATTTCCTCCACCGCCAGTCCACTGCCGATTCTGGGTAAAGGCGCCGTTGAACGGGCACTGAAGAAGCGCAAGCATCGTCCCTATTTTATGGTGGATATTGCCGTGCCCCGGGATATCGAGCCGGAAGTCGCCTCACTGGACGACGTCTATTTATACACGGTTGACGACCTGCGCCAGGTTATTGAAGAAAATATACGATCTCGCGAGGGCGCGGCCCGGGAAGCGGAGAACCTGGTGGCGTCCGGGGTGCAGGATTTCCTGAACCAGTTGCGGGCGCTGGATGCGGTGTCCACCCTCAAACAGTTCCGTCAGCGGGCCGAATTGCTGCGCGATGCCGAGACCGAAAAAGCCCTGCGCGCCCTGCGTAACGGCACAGATCCCGAAACCGTGCTGCGCAGTATGGCGCGCGGCCTCACCAACAAGCTCCTGCATGAACCCTCTGTGCAGGTTCGAAAGGCCACTACAGAAGGTCGCACCGAGGTGACAGAGTGGCTGCGTGAGTTGCACCAGCTGGATGCACTGGACGCGGACACGACGACTACCCCGGAAAAACTATGAAGCCATCGATCCAATCCCGCCTCGAGCAGCTCACCGACCGCTTCGAGGAAGTCAGCGCATTGCTCAGTGACTCTTCCATTATTTCCCAGCAGGACAAGTTCCGGGACCTTTCCCGGGAGTTCGCCGAGATTGAACCCATCGTTCAGTGCTTTCAGGCCTGGCAGCAATCGCTCGATGACATCGAGGCCGCCCGTGAGCTGGCGAAAGATGGCGACGCCGATATGCGGGAAATGGCCGAGGAAGAGCTGCAACTGGCCGAGCAGAAAAGCGAGGAGCTGGATGAAGAGCTCCAGCGCCTGATGCTGCCCAAAGACCCGAATGACGGCAAGAACGTTTTCCTGGAGATCCGTGCAGGCACCGGCGGTGATGAAGCCGCTATCTTTGCCGGCGATCTGTTCAGGATGTACCTGCGCTATGCCGAGCGGCGGCGCTGGCAGGTCGAAGTGCTGAGCGAGAGCGAAGGTGAGCACGGGGGCTACAAGGAGCTGATTGCCCGTGTGGCTGGCGATGGGGTGTACGGTGCCCTGAAGTTCGAGTCCGGGGCCCACCGGGTGCAACGTGTACCGGAAACCGAATCACAGGGGCGTATTCACACCTCCGCCTGTACCGTGGCGGTGATGCCGGAGGCCGATGAAGCCGAAGCCATTGAACTGAACAAGGCAGACCTGCGGGTGGACACCTTCCGCGCGTCCGGTGCCGGCGGTCAGCACGTCAACAAGACTGACTCTGCAATCCGGATAACGCACCTGCCAACGGGCATTGTGGTGGAGTGCCAGGAAGAGCGGTCGCAGCACAAGAACCGGGCGAAAGCTCTGAGCCTGCTGGCCTCGCGTCTGCAGAACGCCGAGACTGAGCGGCAGCAGAAGTCCATGGCCGAAACTCGCAAGAGCCTGGTGGGCAGTGGCGACCGGTCTGAGCGCATCCGCACCTACAATTTTCCCCAGGGGCGGGTCACGGATCACCGTATAAATCTGACCCTATACAAACTCGACGAAGTTATTGCCGGCGATCTGGACGCTGTGGTGGTGCCCTTGCAGCAGGAGCATCAGGCCGAGTTGCTTGCCTCCCTTGCCGATGACCAGTAAATCCTCACTGACCTGCGAAGCCCTTTTGCGAGATGCCTTGGCAAGAATTAACAGTGATTCGCCGAGGCTGGATGCCGAGCTTCTTCTCAGCCACGTAACCGGTCTGAGTCGGACCAGTTTCCGGGCCTGGCCTGAACGGGAGATTCCCAATGCCCATGCCGAGGCCTTTGAAGCGCTTGTGCAGGAGCGGGTGACCGGCCGACCCGTGGCACACCTCTTGGGGCAGCAGGAATTCTGGTCGCTTCCGCTGAAAGTCAGTGCCTCAACTCTGATCCCGAGGCCCGATACCGAATGCCTGGTGGAAGTTGCTCTGGGTTTGTCGTTGCCCCGGCAGGCCCGAGTACTGGATCTGGGGACGGGAACAGGTGCCATCGCCCTGGCGCTCGCCAGCGAGCATCCGGAGTGGCAGATCACGGCATGCGATGCGGTGGCTGAGGCCGTTGAGCTTGCCCGTGAAAACACCGACGCGCTGGGTCTGGCAGTTTCCGTGGTTCAGAGCTCCTGGTTTTCCGAGCTTGAGGCTGGCCGGTTTGATCTGATTGTTTCCAATCCGCCCTATATTCCGGATAGCGATCATCATCTGACGGAAGGTGATGTCAGATTCGAGCCTGCCTCGGCCCTGGTTTCCGGCAGCGATGGCCTGGATGACCTCAGGCTCATTGTTGATCAGGCGCCAGACTGGCTGGTTGAAGAGGGATGGCTTCTGGTGGAGCATGGTTTTGACCAGGCGGAGGCCGTCGCAGGGTTGTTCCATGCCCGGGGCTTTAAAGACGTTGAGACCTGCCAGGATTATGGCAACCGGGACCGGATGACGCTTGGGCGATGGAGCTCCGGTGCTGCGGTCCCTGATCCGGCATTAAACAGGGGAGATGCAGATGCTCAGTGACGACGAATTATTGCGCTACAGCCGGCAGCTCCTGATGCCACGGTTCGACATTTCCGGCCAGGAAAAGCTGCAGTCTGCCCGGGTTCTGGTGCTGGGTGCGGGTGGCCTGGGATGCCCCGTCGCTCTCTATCTCGGCGCCGCCGGCGTCGGGACGCTGACCCTGGTGGATGACGACAATATTGAACTGGCTAACCTCCAGCGCCAGATCGGTTTCGAAACCGCGCAGTTGGGGGAGTCAAAGGCGGAAAGCCTCGCCGACCGGATTCGGCGGATCAATCCTCTGGTATCCGTGAATGCCCTGAATCAGCGCCTTGAGGGTGAGGCTCTGGCGCGCATGGTTGCAGAGGCGACCCTGGTGGTCGACTGCACGGATAACTTCAACACCCGCTTCGCTTTGAATCGGGCCTGCGTGGCTGCAAAAGTGCCGCTGGTGTCCGGTGCGGCCATCCGTGGTGAAGGCCAGGTTTCTGTTTACGACAGCCGGCGTGAGGACAGCCCCTGTTATCACTGTCTGTATCCGGAGCAGGGCAATGAGGATCTGACCTGTTCAGAGGCGGGGGTGATTGCGCCGCTAGTGGGAATGATCGGGGCGACCCAGGCCATGGAGGCGATCAAGGTGATTTCCGGGGTGGGGACGCCGTTGATCGGGCGGTTGTTGATTCTGGATGCCTGGGAGATGCAGTGGCGGGAGATGAAGCTGGCCAGGGATCCAGATTGCCCGGTCTGTTCTGGCTGACTTTGGTGCCGGCGGGCTTGCGAGCTTTCGGGCTGCAGCGCCTTGGAGCAGCCCGCCTCGTTGTTGGACTCAGTTTTTCAATTCCTGAAACTTTGCGATTGCCTCTTTCCTGCTTTCCTTCAGGTCAACGATCTGCCGCGGATACCCTTTCGGAATAACACCGCTTTTCGCACCCGGATCATGAATCCGTTTGCTGTCCAGTCTGCTCAGTTCCGGAATCCACTCCCGGATAAAGTCGCCATCGGGGTCGAATCGCTCGCTCTGGGTAACCGGGTTGAAAACCCGGAAGTAGGGCGCTGCGTCGGTGCCGGTGGAGGCGCTCCATTGCCAGCCGCCGTTATTGGAGGCCAGGAAGCCGTCGATCAGTTTTGACATGAAGTAGGCTTCGCCCAGGCGCCAGTCGATGAAGAGGTTCTTGGTCAGGTACATGGCAGTGACCATGCGCAGGCGGTTGTGCATCCAGCCGGTCTGGTTGAGCTGGCGCATGGCGGCGTCGACGATTGGGACGCCGGTGTTACCGGTTTTCCAGGCTTCGAACTTGTCGCCCGGGGTTTTCCATTCCAGAGCTTCGGTTTCCGGTTTGAAGGCGCGGTGCATGCTGACCCGGGGGTAGTGATACAGGATGTTGATGTAGAAATCCCGCCAGGCGATCTCGGTGATCCAGGTTCCCAGGCCTTCCTGGTTGCCGCCTGCGCCCTGTACCTGTCTGCCGGCTATCAGGCACTGCCGGCCTGAGAGAACGCCGTTGGCGAGGTAAGGGGATATCAGGCTGGTGCCGTCGATTGCCGGGAAGTCCCGTTTTTCCTTGTACGCGCCTCCACGTTCGTCCAGGAAGCGTTCGAGCCGGTCGTGGGCAGCGCTTTCACCGGTTGCCACCAGGGGTTCCGGGGCGTCTTGAAAGGCATCCGGTATGGTGTCTATCTGTTCCGGGCTTACTGCGTTGCCCCTGGCTTTCGGGACCGGGAACAGGCCTGGATGGGTCTCGTCTATCCAGCTGCGCCAGCGTCTGGAGAAGGGCGTAAATACTGAATAGGGTTCGTCCTGTTGGGTGAGGATTTCGCCTACCGGCGCAACCGTCTGGTCCCGGTATTTGCGAACGGCTATTCTGAGCTCGTCAAATCGGTATTTGACGGCTTTGTCGCGTTTGCGTTCGTTGACACCATACTCCTCGTTGAAGTGCAGTGTTGTCACCTTGTGTTCTTCACAATGGCTCTGCAGTTTCTCGATACTGTCGTCGAAGCGGTTGGCGTAGATAAAGGACAGGGTAATGCCGAGCCGGGCCAGTTCTTCGGCCAGGGCATTGGCGTGGGCGATGACAAATTGTACCCGGGCGGGCGACCAGTCGTGTTCCTGCCATTGGTCCGGGGTGAGAATAAAACAGGCTCGCGCTGCTTCGCTGCTCTCGCAGGCGGCGGTGAGGGCCGGGTTGTCGGCAACCCGGAGATCGTTTCGGAACCAGACCAGTTGTGTCATCCGTAATCCATAGTCGTCTGAGGGATTGATATAAGTGTAAATACAGCCCGGTGTTTCAATAAAATCACCAACTTGGATATTCGCCCGAGCTGCCTGATTGGATTATAGTTAAGGCACTTTTACAGCAAATCAGTCGACCGATCTCGAGGGAGTTCTGTGGCAGGAATGGAGAACAATACCGAAGGTCGTCGTGATGGCGTGTGGGCCCAGCCGTACGTTCTGGCTTCCGGCCAGACCCAATTTCATGAGTTGGGGCATATTCGTTTATGGGTCACCCTGCTGGATCAGGAATGGCAGGTTCGTTCCGAAATGCTGGATCTGGATACGGACCCAGCCAGCTGGACAGAAACCATCGGCCATACTCTGCCATCTGCGTCTGTGCCGCTGCAGCGGTTCATTCGGGAACACCAGTCTTCAACCGTCATGTTCCTGCCGGCTCTCGCTAACCGGCCTACCGTCATTCGGCCATTCCAGCCACTGACTATTCCCGCTGGCGGGCGATGCACAATCTATGTGGGAACCCTGCTCTGGATGAAAGTTTGCGTCGGCGACAAGCAAACCGTTCTGACGGAGATCCCTCTGGCGTCGCCGTCCATGACCTGGGTGGGTCGGACTACCATGGAGGGCGAGCTTTGTTATGCCTCGCCCAGTTTTGCCAGATTGGTCCTTGAGGCCGTACCCAAACGTCCCTGGCGAGCAGTTACCCCGGTCACGCTCATCAACCGTCGGGAAGAGCCCCTGTTGCTGGAGCGGTTCAGTCTTCCAACACCGTTGCTCTCACTGCACCAGAATGAGCGTGGGCAGCTATGGACGCCCGGGGTGACGGTTGAAGTCGAGACCGATATGAATTCCGCCAGTCTGCATGTGGAGTCGTCATTGTTTGCTGCCGCCGGTGTTTGCAAGCATGTGGCGGATGCCCGTGAGAAGGTTGCCCGTGGCCGGTTGGTGCGCGCTTTTGATCGCATGTTCGGCTGAAATGGACCATAGGGAGTCTACGCTTTGCTCGAAACAATAGAGGCAGGTGTGATGAAGGTGTTTACCGATATCGCCTGGGGGCAGTGGATCAGTTCCGCTTTTCTTGTCGTGCTCGGGCTGTTTCTCGGTTCCCTGGCCGCTCGCAGTGTCGGCCGTTTCATGGCCCAGCGCACGTCCCGCCACCATACCGTCATGGTCCGGCGGCTGGTGTTCTATGTCATCGTTCTCTTGTTTTTCGTGGCGGCCCTGCGGGAAGCCGGGTTCTCCCTGGATGTCGTGCTTGGAGCCGCCGGTATCCTGACCGTTGCCATCGGTTTTGCCTCCCAGACCTCCGCGTCGAACATGATCAGCGGTTTGTTTCTGCTGGTGGAAAAACCCTTCGAAATCGGTGACTTCATTGAGGTAGATGCCACCATCGGCGAGGTAGTCGCAATCGATATGCTCAGCGTGAAATTGCGCACTCCAGACAACCTGTACGTTCGGATTCCCAACGAAACCCTGATCAAAACCCGGGTCGTCAATCGTTCCCGGTTTCCAATCCGCCGGCTCGACCTGACCGTGGGAATTGCCTACGCTGAAGATGTAGAACGTGTAGAGAGCCTGCTGCTGGACCTTGCGGAAAAGAACCCGGTCTGTCTCGAAGAGCCCAAGCCGTTTACGCTGGTAACAGCGTTTGGCCCCTCCTCCGTGGATTTGCAGTTCTCGTATTGGGTGCCCAAGGAAAAGGTGCTCGAGGGGCGAAGCGGTATGATGGTTGCGATCAAGAAAATCCTGGATCGGGAAGGCATTGAAATTCCGTTCCCGCACACCAGCGTGTATGCGGGTAGCCATTCAGAGCCGTTCCGTGTTCAGCTGTTGGGGCCGGAAAAAATCACTGAAAAGGATCTCCCGGATGTCGACAAAGACAGCTGAAGTTATCAAAACCATCCCGCCGACCCCAGCCGAGAACAAGATGAGTCTTGGCTGGCGTGAATGGGTGGCGTTGCCGGATCTGGATATCAGCCGTATCAAGGCGAAAATCGACACGGGAGCTCGAACTTCCTGCCTCCACACATTTCGGACCGAGCCCTACACAGAAAATGGTGAACGTCGCGTACGCTTCTGGGTGCATCCGGTGCAAAACGATCTGCATCAGGTTGTCGAGTGCGATGCCAAGGTGCTGGACGAGCGGAACGTCTCCGACTCCGGTGGCCACAAGGAAATGCGCCTGGTTATCGAAACCACGCTGCTTATTGGCGGCCAGCAATGGCCCATTGAAATGACGTTGACCAACCGGGATTCCATGCGGTTCCGGATGTTGTTGGGCCGCACTGCCATGTCAGGGCGCTCAGTGATCTATCCCGAAGCTTCCTATCTTGCCGGCGAACCGGCCCTAAGGACTGAAAAATGAAAATTGCGGTACTGTCGCGAAATCGTCACCTCTACTCGACCCGTCGTCTGGTGGAGGAGGGCATCAATCGTGGCCATGAGGTGAAGGTTATCGACTGCCTTCACTGTTCGATGAATATCACCTCAGCCAACCCCCAGATCCACTATCACGAGGAGGTTCTGGAGGATTTTGACGTGGTGATCCCCCGTATCGGTGCATCGGTGACCTTCTACGGCACGGCGGTATTGCGCCAGTTCGAGATGATGGGCGTGTTCCCGGTGAATGAATCTGTGGCCATCAGCCGGTCCCGGGACAAGCTGCGCTCGCTGCAACTGCTGGCCCGGAAGGGTGTGGGTATGCCGATTACCGGTTTCGCGAACAAGCCGGACAACGTTCCAGAGTTGCTACAGATGGTGGGCGGGGCGCCGGTGGTGATCAAGCTGTTGCAAGGCACCCAGGGCATCGGTGTGGTGCTTGCAGAAACCCGCAAGGCTGCAGAAAGTGTGATTGAGGCTTTCATGGGCCTGAAGGCGGATATCCTGGTGCAGGAATTCATCAAGGAAGCCGGTGGCGCTGATATCCGGTGCTTCGTAATTGGCGACAAAGTGATTGCCGCCATGAAACGTCAGGGGGCTGAGGGCGAGTTCAGGTCGAATCTTCACCGGGGCGGCACCGCTTCACTGATTCGAATTACCCCGCAGGAACGCAGTACTGCGATCAAAGCCGCCAAAGCCATGGGGCTGAACGTTGCCGGTGTGGACCTTCTGCGCTCCAGCAGGGGGCCGCTGGTAATGGAGGTGAACTCATCGCCGGGACTGGAAGGTATCGAGAATGCTACCGGCAAGAATGTGGCGGGCATGATCATCAACTGGACCGAGAAAAATCAGAAGCCCTGGAAAACGGGCACCAAGGGCGGGAGAGGCTGACCGATGGCCCGAGCGCCCTTTGAAATTGCCGGCACCGAGATTAAGGCAGGCACCCGTCAAACCGTGGAAGTGCCGGTGGCTAAGCTCTATACCCACACTCCCCTACATATTCCGGTGGAAGTGGTGCACGGGCGCCGGAACGGTCCGGTACTGATGGTGTGCGGCGCAATTCATGGCGATGAGATCAATGGCGTCGAAATCGTCCGCCGGGTGCTCACCAATTCGGCACTGAGGCATCTTCGCGGTACCCTGGTGGCGGTGCCAATCGTCAATATTTTTGGATTTGTGCAACGCACCCGTTACCTGCCAGACCGGAGGGATCTGAACCGCTGTTTCCCTGGCAGCGAGACCGGGTCTCTGGGCGGGCGCATTGCCTATCTGCTGCGCACCCAGATCATGGAGCGGGTAACCCACATCATCGACTTGCACACCGGAGCGATCCACCGGTTCAACCTGCCACAAATTCGTGCCGAGCTGAAGAACTCGGAAACTGTGCGGATGGCCGAGGCTTTTGGTGCACCGATCATTATCAATTCCGGACTGCGCGAGGGTAGTCTTCGTGCGTATGCCGATTCACAGGATATTCCGGTGATCACCTTTGAGGGGGGAGAGGCGCTGCGCTTTGATGATGTCGTGATTGGCAGCGGTGTGAAAGGCGTGATCCGGGTTATGCGTGAGCTGGAGATGATTCCGGCGAAAAAAGGGCCCAGGGCACCGAGAAAACGGTCTGAAACCGCTGCCAACTCCCAATGGGTGCGGGCAGATATCGACGGCATCATGCGGCCGGTAGCCCGGTTGGGCCAGAAGGTGCGCAAAGGCCAGAGGCTGGCGATGGTGGCGGACCCCTTCGGCGAATCAGAAACCGCAGTGGTGTCGCCCTGCTCGGGTATCGTAATCTGCGTCAACAACCTGCCACTGGTGAACGAGGGCGAGGCCATTTATCACGTTGCCCGGTTTGACGAGCTGAGCGAGGCGGAAAAGGCCATGGATTATTTCCGTAGCAGCTATGAAGGCGATGTCGGCGACGACGTTGTTCCGGTTCACCCCTGGGATGATCGGCAGAAATAGACGGGAGGGTCACCATGATCTGGGATCAGTCGTTGATCGAATTGGCGCCTCTGCCCAGGGGCTTCCATCTGGTAACCAATGAAATCGTGGCCCAGGCGCCGGATATGACCAACTGCGAGGTTGGGCTACTGCACCTTTTCATCCAGCACACGTCGGCCTCCCTGGCGGTGAATGAAAATGCGGACCCGGATGTACGAGGCGACCTGGAACGCCATTTCAATGTCATGGTTCCGGAGAATGCGCCGCATTATGAGCATGTGATGGAAGGGCCGGACGATATGCCGGCCCATATCAAAAGCATACTGATCGGTCCCTCCCTGACCCTGCCGGTCAGTCATGGTCATCTGGCCCTGGGAACCTGGCAGGGGCTTTACCTCTGCGAGCACCGGGACCGGTCCGGAAGCCGGCGTATTGTGGCAACCTTGCAGGGACGCTGGTAACCCTGCGCTTGTGCTGCCCCGATGCCGTGGAACGTGTTGGTCTTCACCCATTGGCTCTTGCTGATGGGTGGATATCCACCCATTTTCAGCCCAGAATCCTTTCCTGACTTCACTAATGCTCTGTTTTAAATAATTAATTCGGAACTGGTCTGCTCCTTGCTCTTGGGATTACCCACCGAGGCAACATAGCTTCGTTGAGCACCCAACAAACAAAATGAAACGGGAGCATTCTCTATGAAAACCCAAGCCGTAATGGCGGTAGCATTCGCCTCCACCTTCGCCGTCGCAACCCCCGCAGCAGCCCAGGACCGTTCAGACTGGCCCACCAACTTCACCGTTGGTACTGCCAGCCAGGGTGGGACCTACTTTGCCTATGGTTCCGGTTGGGCCAACTTTGTGGCTGAAAACCTGGGCGTCTCCGGTGGCGCAGAAATCACCGGCGGTCCGGTGCAGAACATGGCGCTCGTGCATACCGGCGACCTCAAATTCGGCCTGACCACCATGGGTCCCGCCCGTGAGTCCATGGAGGGTAATAGCCCGCTGGCTCCGGGTATGATGATGGACAATGTCTGCGCCATGTTCCCGATGTACGAGACGCCGTTCTCGGTAACCGCGCTCTCCAGCTCCGGCATCACCTCCATTGCTGATATACCGGATGGCGCGACCATAGGCTTCGGACCGGCGGGTTCCACCTCCGATACCTACTTCCCGCGCATGATGGAAACCCTTGGTGTGAACTTTGAGCGCCGTAACGGCAGCTGGTCCGATCTGGGTGGTCAGCTCCAGGATGGCCTGATTGACGTGGTGGCTTTCGCGGCAGGTATCCCTATTCCGGCGGTCAGCCAGCTGGAAGTCCAGACTGATGTGAATATTATCGGTATGACCGATGCCGAGGCAGAAACCATTATCAATAACTTCCCGGTCTCCGAATTCATCATCCCTGCGTCCACCTACCAGTCCCTGGATGCACCTTCCCGCGTGGTGTCCATGTGGAACTTCGCGATGGTTAACTGTGATGTGTCCGAAAGCTTCGTGTATGAGATCACCAAGCTGACCATGGAGAACAATGACAAGATGGTTTCCATCCACAAGGCGGCCCGCAATTCGGTTCCCGAGAACTACACAAAGAACAACGTTCTGCCCTGGCACCCGGGCGCGGCACGTTGGTTTAACGAGAACGGTTACCCGATCGAAGACAGCAAGATCAAGTAACAGTGCTCAGGCGGGGGGCGGCCTGGCGGCCCCCCGCAAATTAAGACCAGCAGGGTTCTGGTCCCGATTTGCCTGCAAGCAGGGTGTGTCATGACTACCGAACAAAACTCGAAAGATCTTCCGGACATCGAAGTGGGCGAGGACCATGTGCTCGCACACAACGTGGATGATGAGCCGGTCGAAGCCAACCGTCGCCTGTTTGAAGGCGGCTTGCTGAAATTTGTCGCCATGCTGGCGATCGCCTATTCAGCCTTTCACCTGTATTCCCTTAACATAGCGCCCCTTGAGACCTGGTCGTTCCGGATCGTTCACATCGCCGGCGCCCTGGTACTGGGTTTCGTGCTGTTTGCCGGCGCCCGGTTCGTATCATCCGAAGAGGGTGGTGCCCGCCATCGGTGGACGACCTGGATCAGTGCTGGCGCCATGCTGCCGGCTCTCTATGTGTTGTATCAGACGTTCTCGTTCTGGCAGATGGTCCAGAATGGCGCCATGCGAATCCCTGCTGAACTTGAGGTGTGGCACTTTGGCTGGCCTTTGCTGGCGGCAACCGGTTCCGGCATTGTCATGAGCTGGTTTCACCAACGCGAGCGATCGGTGTTCAGCGTTCCCGATCTGGTGCTGATCGCCTGCTCGCTGGCCGTTGCCGCTTACTTTCTGGTGGTCTACAACACGTCTATGCGTATGTCGACCGGTACGTCCTTCGCGCCGGTAGGTATTTCCTTTGCCGCTATTGCGGGTACCGCCTTGATCATGGAGCTGACCCGGCGTGTTGCTGGCATGGCGCTGGTGATCATCGGCCTGGTTTTCCTGGCTTATGTGTTCGCCGGCCCTTACCTGCCGGGTTTTCTTGGCTACCCCGGTCTTTCCATACAGCGGTTCTTCAGCCAGGTCTACACGGACGCCGGGATTCTCGGGCCAACCACCGCAGTGTCCTCGACCTACATCATTCTCTTCATTATTTTTGCCGCCTTCCTGCAGTCCTCGAAGGTGGGCGACTACTTCGTGAATTTCGCATTTGCTGCGGCTGGCCGTTCCCGGGGTGGCCCGGCCAAGGTCTCGATCTTCGCGTCCGGTTTGATGGGTATGATCAACGGCACCAGTGCCGGCAACGTGGTCTCCACGGGTTCACTGACGATTCCGTTGATGAAAAAGGTGGGCTATAGCAAACAGTCTGCCGGCGCTGTCGAGGCGGCTGCGTCTACTGGCGGGCAGATCATGCCACCGATCATGGGCGCCGGTGCCTTTATCATGGCTGAGATTACCGGCATTCCCTACACCGAGATTGCCATTGCGGCGATTATCCCGGCGATCCTGTATTTCGCCTCGGTCTACTTCATGGTGGATTTTGAGGCCGCCAAGACAGGTATGCGCGGCATGCGTGAAGATGAGCTGCCGAAGCTCAAAACCATGATGAAGCAGTGCTACCTGTTCGTGCCGATCATCATATTGATCGTGGCGCTGTTCATGGGTTACTCGGTGATCCGGGCAGGTACCCTCGCGACTGTTTCTGCCGCTGTGGTGAGCTGGTTGTCTCCCAACAAGATGGGCCTGCGGCAAATCCTTCAGGCGCTGGAAATCGCGTCCTACATGGCAATCCAGATTATCGTGGTGTGCGCCGCGGCCGGGGTTATCGTGGGCGTAATCTCCCTGACCGGAGTTGGTGCACGCTTCTCTGTGTTGTTGTTGGATGTTGCTGCCACCAGCCAGCTGCTGGCTCTGATTTTCGCCATGTTCATCTCTATTCTACTGGGTATGGGAATGCCCACCACGGCGGCTTATGCGGTTGCTGCCTCGGTGGTAGCTCCGGGCCTGGTGCAGTTGGGGATTGAGCCGCTGACCGCTCACTTCTTTGTGTTCTACTTCGCTGTGGTGTCGGCGATCACGCCACCGGTTGCGCTTGCGTCCTATGCTGCGGCAGGGATTTCCGGCGCCAACGCGATGGAAACCTCCGTGGCCTCGTTCCGGATTGGCATTGCAGCCTTCATCGTGCCCTTCATGTTCTTCTACAACAGTGCTCTGTTGATGGAAGCGGGGTGGTTCGAGATCGCAAGGGCGCTGGTAACCGCAACGTTTGGTGTCTACATGCTGTCTGGCGGTGTGCTTGGCTGGTTTGCGAGGGTTTCTGCTTCCTGGGTAACCCGAGTCCTCCTGATTGCCGCCGCGCTACTGATGATTGAGGGCGGGCTCTGGACAGACCTTACCGGTATTGCCCTGGCGATTCTGGCCTTCGTCATCCAGAAACAGCGGAAAGCTCGCCTTGCCACGGCAGGTGTCGTGTAAAGAGGCATGGCTGCGAGGATCTGCGACAGAACAACCGTACCCTGTTAGCCAGGGTACGGTTGTTCTGGCTTCAGCCTGCCTATACTCTAGCGGCTTTCCGCGGTTGTTCAGGAACCGGATGCTATGTCCTACCGGATCGGTGCTGTTCTTGTTTTCGTTGCCACACTGGTTGTGTCCTGGCTGCTTGGAGGCTGGGTCGGATACCGGCAGGTGGAGCAGGAGAGCCTGGAAGAGTCGTTCCGTTACCGGCAGCTGGTTGCCAATGAGTTGAACCGGTATCTGCCGGTCCCCGAGTTGATGGCAGAGCATCCGCTGCTTGAACGGGCACTGACTGACCCGGGTAATCCGGACGTTATTCTCGAGGCCAACGAGCAGATGCAGCGTATGGCCACCATTGTGGGTAGCTCCGACGTTTACCTGATGGATGTAAACGGCCTAACCATCGCCGCCAACAACTATCAGCAAGCCGACAGCTTTGTCGGCAGCAACTACGCTTTCCGGCCCTATTTTTCAGAAGCAGTGTCTAATCGGGATTCGGCCATCTATTTTGCTTTGGGGCTTATGTCGGGAGTCCGCGGCCTGTACTTTTCACATCCTGTCATCGACGACTCGGGCCGTCTTCTCGGAGTGGTGGCCGTAAAGGTTCTTGTTCATGAGCTGGAATCCCAGTGGGATCGGCCTGCTTCTCTCAGGGAAGCAGAAATGGTCGTGCTGGATGACGCTGGTATCAGTTTTCTGGCAAGCAAACCCAATTGGTTGTATCGGAACTTTTCAAATGCGGGGGTGGCCCCGGACGCGGCTTCCCGTCAGCGTTATCCGGACCGCGACCTGAACCCGATCGAATTCGATAACCTGGGTAAGCCCTGGGGCTTGTCGGAGAATTCCACTGCCATCAATATTCTTGAAAACGGCGAGGTCAGAGAGTATCTCAGCGTTCGAACGCCGCTGCCGAAACTGGACTGGAATCTTCAGGTAATGGTGAGCACGCGCTCTGTGGTCTGGACCCGTCTTGGATTTCTGGTTGGTGGTACCGCGCTGTTTTTTGGTGGTCTTCTGACCTGGCTTTATCTGCGCGAACGCTACCGGCGAGAAGCTGAACTTGCCTTGCGAGGCGAGCAACTGGAGCGCAGCGTGGCCGAGAGGACCGCAGACCTGGAGAACTCCAACCGCAAGCTGGTGGAAGAAATTCGGGAACGTGAACGCACCCAGAACGAACTTCGGGAAACCCAGCAGGAGTTGATCCAGGCCGCAAAGTTGGCGGTGCTGGGCCAGATGTCTGCAGGGCTTAACCATGAAATGAACCAGCCTCTGACAGCGATCCAGACTTACGCGCGAAACAGTCGGCGCTTCCTTGATAAGGGCGCCAGCGAGATGGTCGATGCTAACCTGTCAGAGATCATCGTCCTGTGTGACAAGATGGCGGAGCTAACCCGGCAGTTCAAGGTGTTCGCGCGCAAATCCGAGGGCCCGCCTGCGGTGGTTGATCTCCGGCAACCGATTGATGCTTCGCTGAAAATCATCGTCGCCCAGCAATCGAGCTCAGAAATCGACATCCAGTGGCGCCGCCCGGAGGCGCCGGTGATGTGCCATGGCGACTTGATCCGGATAGAGCAGGTCATGGTCAACCTGATGGCCAATGCGGTTCAGGCGGTCGAGGGTGGCGTGCGACCGGAAATCCGGATCGATATAGAAGAGACTGAACATTGCTGGAGATGTCTGGTCCGTGACAATGGACCCGGGTTGCAGGGTGACACCGAACAGATCTTCGAGCCATTTTTTACCACCAAGTCGGTCAAACAGGGCCTGGGCCTGGGGCTTTCCATATCGCGCCAGATCGTGGATGCGCTGGGTGGCAGCCTGATCGGCCGCAATCGCAAGGACGGCCCCGGCGCCGAATTCGTTGTAACCCTCAAGAAGCGGGAGGCCACGGAATGACAGAACCTTCAGTAATCTTTGTGGACGATGATCCACACATCCGCCAGGCCATTGCCCAGACGCTGACCCTGGAAAATATGCCGGTCAGCTGTTTCGAGGGGGCGCCGTCGGCTCTCGGGCACATTAATGCCGAGTATGATGGTGTGGTTCTGTGTGACTACAACATGCCGGATATGGATGGCCTGCAGATGCTGGGTAGGATCCGAGCGATTGATGACACCATTCCAGTGATCATCCTTACCGGGCAGGGGGATGTAAGCACAGCGGTGACGGCCATGCAGCAGGGGGCCTACGATTTCATTGAAAAGCCCTTTGATCATGACGAGCTGATTGAGCTGCTTCGCCACGCCCTTGAGAAACGACACCTTGCCCTCGAAAACCGCCGTCTCAAGGCCCAGTTGCGTCACCTGGCCAGGCCCGGCCCCCGGATGCTTGGCGATTCGCCGTCCATGCGGAAAGTCATGGCCACTATTGATCCGATTCTTGATATCTCCGCCAATATTCTGCTGCATGGAGAGACTGGGTCGGGTAAGGACGCGCTGGCCCGATACATCCACGAGAACAGCGGCCGCAGTGCCCATAATTTTGTCGCAATCAACTGTGGGGCGGTCCCCGAGAGCCTGATAGAGAGCGAACTGTTTGGCCACGAGGCCGGTGCCTTCACCGGAGCGGAGAAACGCCGTATCGGCAAGATCGAGCATGCCCACAAGGGCACCCTGTTTCTGGATGAAGTGGAAAGCATGCCCATGCCGTTACAGGTTAAGCTGTTGCGGGTGCTGGAGGAACAACGGGTAGAGCGCCTGGGTAGCAATCAGGTTCAGGAAGTGGACGTGCGCATCATTGCTGCCACCAAGGCCGACCTGAAAAAACTCAGTGACGAGGGCGAGTTCCGGTCTGATCTCTACTACCGCCTAAACGTTGTGAAAGTGGATATTCCGCCGTTGCGAGAGCGCAAGGAAGACGTGCCGATGCTTTTCCACCACTTCGTACTCATTGCGGCCGCTCGCTACGATCGCGAAAGCATTCCCCTGGATGCCGGCCAGGCGGCCCGGCTGATGCAGCATTCCTGGCCCGGCAATGTTCGTGAACTCAGGAACCTGGCGGAGCGCTATGTGTTATTGGGGCCTGCAGCACTGGACGAGAATGAGCCGTCGGATGCCGGCAACGTAGCGGGCCGCCAGACGCTGGTTGAAATGATGGATGGTTTTGAACGCTCTGCTATTGTCAGCGCCCTCAACGCCAGCCACGGCAGCATCAAGGACACCATGGTGCAGCTCGGTATTGCCCGTAAAACCCTGTACGACAAGATGCGCAAGCACGGGCTGGATAAAGCCCAGTTCAAGGACTGAGCTACAAAATTTTACCGTCTCGGTTACCGGGCAGAAACAAACTACGCATTATCATCAATGATAATTCCGGCGGGTTTTTCGTAGTCTTGCGGGTTTTTCCGTGCCGGGCCACCCGGCTCCCTGATTGTTCAACCTGAAAGACGACCAGCCATGAAAAACCTGACCATCCAGACACGGGTGCTAACAGTTTTGCCGACCAGGTCCATGGACTGGTTGAGCGGGTACTGTCATCCACCCGGACACTGAACGAGGCCACGGCAGACCTTAATCAGGTCATGTCGGAAGCCGAGCAAGGTGTTGAGCGGCAGAAGTCTGAGAGTGATCAGGTTGCCACGGCCATGAATGAGATGACGGCTGCTGCCCAGGAGGTTGCCAGCAACGCCAGTGAAGCCTCCACGGCAGCCGACCATGCCAATGGGCAGGTCTGTGACGCTCAGGGTCTGGTGCACCAGGCTACCGAGGTCATTGGCGGGCTTTCAGAGCAGGTCAGTGAGGGGGTTCGCGTTATTGAACAGCTGGGCGCTGACTCCCGTCGCATTGACAGTGTGCTTGAGGTCATTCGTGAAATTGCCGATCAGACCAACCTGCTGGCGCTCAACGCGGCGATCGAAGCAGCACGAGCCGGTGAGGCCGGGCGAGGTTTTGCCGTGGTTGCCGATGAGGTGCGCACGCTGGCTCGCCGGACCCAGCAGAGTACCCAGGAAATCCAGGACATGATTGAGCGGTTGCAGTCCGGTGCCGGCAATGCGGTCAAACTGATCGGCTCAATCAGTGAGCGCAGTGAAGCAACCGTTGAAGAAACCCGCCAGGTGAACGAGGCGCTGCAGCGCATTGGTCAGGCGGTGGCAACAATCACGGATATGAACACCCAGATTGCCAGCGCTGCGGAAGAGCAGACCAGTGTTTCTGAAACCATTAACCAGAATGTGCACGAGATTGTTGCCATTACCGAACAGACGGCCCAGGGAACCCGCCGAGCCGGAGACGCAACTCAGCGCCTGAAAAATCTGGCGTCGGAGATGTCGGATGAGGTTAGTCGCTACCGCGTCTGAATCCGGTTGGTAATTTCGGCAAAAAAGGGGCAGAACGTAGGTTCTGCCCCTTTTTTGTGTCTGTTACCTGTTCTGAACTGTCAGAGGTTGGCTTCGGCAAACTCCGCCAGCACCGAGCGGGGTACCCCTTGCAGGTGGATGTGGGCGCCGTGGCGGAAGCCCTTGAATCGCTCGGTCATGTAAGTGAGACCAGAGCTCAGGGCGCTCAGGTACGGGGTGTCGATCTGGGCCAGGTTGCCCAGGCAGATCACCTTTGAGCCGTTACCGGCCCGGGTGATGATGGTTTTGATCTGGTGCGGCGTCAGGTTCTGGGATTCATCGATGATGATCAGGCTGTGCTGGAAACTGCGGCCCCGGATATAGTTCATGGATTTGAAGTGCAGGGGCACCTTGCTGAGGATGTAGTCAACGCTGGCGGTCATGTTCTCGTCGTCCTCGTGGAGCGCTTCCAGGTTGTCGACGATGGCGCCCAGCCAGGGTTCCATTTTTTCGGCTTCGGTGCCGGGCAGGAACCCGATGTCTTCGTCCAGCCCCTGGGTGGAGCGGGTGGCGATGATGCGCTTATAGAGCTTGCTGGCCACGGTCATCTCAATGCACGCGGCCAGGGCCAGGATGGTTTTGCCCGAGCCGGCGGAGCCGGTGAGGTTGACCAGATGAATGTCCGGGTCCAGCAGCAGGTTCAGCGCCATGGCCTGGTAGATGTCCCGGGGCACCAGCCCCCAGACTTCCTCGTTCATCAGGTCGTGCTGGTGCAGATCCTTGATAATCAACTGGGTATCGGTGATATCCACCACCTTGCCGACAAAGCCCATTTCATCGATCACAAACTCATTGATGTTGAGCTTTGCCAGTTCGCCCTCGCGCTTGAGGATATGCTCGGTGCTGCCTTCCCGCTGAACGGTCTCTACCTTCTCGATGGTGTCCCAGAAAGAGTTTGGAAATTCCCGATAGCCCTTGGGCAGAAGATCAATGTCATCAAGCAACTGGTCGTTGTGGTAGTCCTGCGCCTCTACGCCAAAGCCCCGCGCCTTCAGGCGCATATTGATGTCCTTGGACACCAGGATAATATCCCGGGACTTGTGGCGGTTCTGGAGGGCGGCCAGGGTATTGATGATCTTGTTGTCGTTCAGGTGCTCGGGCAGCGAGTGGTTGCCGCTGTCACCGGTGCTCATCAGGATCGAAAGACTGCCCAGGGGCTCGGCCTTCTTGCCACGTACAATGGGTACACCCTTTTCGATGACCTTCGGGCTGGCATCGCCGAGCAACTTGTCGATGTTGCGTATCGCCTGCCGGCAGTCAGCGGCCACGGCCTGCTTGCCGGATTTGAGGCTGTCGAGTTCTTCGAGGACCGTCATCGGGATGATGACATCGTGTTCTTCAAAGTTGAGGAGGGCGTTCGGGTCGTGGATCAGGACGTTGGTGTCGAGGACGTACATCTTTCTGCGAGCTTGCGGTGCTCTGGGCATAGGTGGCGCTACCTCTCTGGTGGCTCAGTCGTTATCGGCGCAGCGTTGCGTGAGTTCCTCATCCGAGATCACTTTCAGCATATCGTAAGTCGTTATGATGCCGGTGATTTTTGAATCATTGGTGACAAAGATCCGGTGCAGGTGCTCGCGCATCATGATATTGGCAATGTCGCGCACCGGCGTCTTCTCGTCAACAGATAAAACGATCGGGGTCATGATGTCACGAACTTCTACCGGCACCTTCCCCATTTCTTCAAAGATCACCATCCGCAGACGACGGGCTTCCTCGCGTTCCTCTGGTGTCAGATGCCTGTCGGCATCGGAGCGAGTGGCGTTCCAGCGGAATTCGGTGATGTCTTTCAGGGTGGCAATACCGACAATCTCGCCATCGTCGTCGGTGACGGGGCTGCCGGTTATTTCGTTGTCGGTGAGAAAGCGTGCCAGGCGGTCCATGGTCCAGGATTGGGGAACGGCTTTTATACTGGGTGTCATGATCTCGTAGGCGAGAACGGTCATTGATCTGGGCTGCCTTATGAAGTCCTTTCCGAAAGCTTAGCGCGTGATCTCTTGCGCGTCATCCCTTCACAGGTCTGACGGTTCAGGAACCGGGCGGACTGATGCCAATGAGTTGGCCATCCTCATCGTAGACCAGTTGATAGCCGCGATACTTGTCCCTGTTGGCAACGCGTTCCAGCTCTTCCATGGAGCGCACCGGAATATCCACCAGCAGCGAGTTCACCAGCCATCCCGGCAGTGAGCCATTGGGATCTGTGTGCTGAACCCAGACCATCCTGGTTTTGTCTCCTTCCGGGGTGAAACGGTACAGGGTGTCGGACCGGTCGACCCTGACCCGGCTGCTGCTCTCTGCCCGCTGATCGGGCATAGCGTTGAGATCCATGACAATCTCACCAGAAGCCCGGTCGCCCCGCGTCCGGATGCGCAGCACATAGTCCCGGTCGGTCACCGGCCATGGCATGTCATTCACCGAATAGGCAAAGCGATCATGGAACTCGCCATCGCCGAAGGCATAGGATTCAGAACAGTTGTGCACCCACTCAACACAGGAGCCGGGATTGGCCATGACAGCCATCAGGTTTTCGATGGGTGCATCGAGAACCGCCACGGCCTTGAAGGCCTTGAAGCTGGAGTCAGGCTGCTCGATGGTATACACCCGGATATGATCGGCTTCCTTTCGCAGTGTCCATTGCTCGTCGGTTTCAGTGGGCAGTTCAGCCCGGGCACTGGCGGCAACGGCAAATACCAGCAGTGCACAGACAAGCCCGCTGATGACCGAGGCCCAGCCCGTAATGCCATGGGCTATGCTCTTTCTCATAGGGTACACTTCCTTGCAGATGGTGGGCCGAGTCTAGCATGAGGCTTTTACTGGCATGGCCACAGAAACAGTGGATTGTGAACCAGGTAGCGACCCGCTGATACGATTCACCGAATTGGCCTGATCTGACGACGACTATGACCATGGAAAAGCTGATCAACGGCAAAGGACAGATAGTTCCCGGGGTGCTCGATGAACCTGTCAAAGAGATTAACTACCTGGACTATGACCTGCGTACGGTAATGGACCGCCCCCGTTCACGGCTGGCCCGGCGGTGGCGCTTCAACCAGTTCCAGTTCGTCAGCGCCATGGGTCCGGGATGGGTGTTTGGCCTGGCGGTGGTGGATCTTAAACTGCTGGGAAACGGGTTCTTCTACCTTTACGATTTCGAGACCGGCCAGATGATGGAACAATCGTTCCTTCAGCCATTGGCCAGGCAGACCCGCATTGAACCGCTGCCAGAGGAGGGCGTGGCAACATTCAGCAAAGGCGAGGTCGACGTGCGAATCGCGCCAACAGCTGATGGCCGGACGATTGCGGTGTCCGCCCCGGGTGATATCCGTATCGAGCTTACTTTGAAAGAGGATCGGGACCCACTCCGCCTGGTGTGTCCGGCCGGTTACAATGGCTGGGTGTTTACCCGCAAGTCAGCTGGCTTGCCGGTGGAAGGGGAAGTGCGTTGGGATCACCGCATCTGGCGCTGCGACGAGGAGACCCGGGGCACTATTGATTGGAGCTGCGGCTTCATGCGCCGGGAAACCGCCTGGAACTGGGCCTGCCTGGCGGGTCAGCTTCCGGATGGCCGGTCCGTGGGTCTGAACCTGGCCGCTGGAGTTAACGAAACGGGGATGACGGAAAATGCGCTCTGGCTGGATGGTGTGTGCCACAAACTGGGCGCGGCAAGGTTCCGTTTTGATCGCTATCAGCCGGGCAGGGATTGGCATGTGACCACGGAGGATGGCCGGATTGATCTGCATTTTGTTCCGGCCGGTGTTCGCAAGGAAAAACTGAACGCCTGGGTGCTGGCATCCAACTTCCGGCAGTATGTGGGCACCTTCAATGGAACGGTGACGGATGAGGCTGGCGGGAAAATCGAGGTTAAAGGCCTGCGAGGACTGATGGAAGATCACTTCGCAAGGTGGTGAGAGATGGCCTGGCCCGCCCCATTCTATCCGGGACAGGCCAGATCACACCGTTTATCGTTCTGGTAGCGTGACGTTCAGCTCCAGTACCGAGCAACTTTCGTTACGGTCCACTTCAACCTGAACCATGTCGTCACTGATCTGGACGTACTTGCGGATAACCTCAAGCAGCTCCTGCTGAAGCTGTGGCAGGTAATCCGGTTGTTCGCGCTGGCCCCGCTCGTGGGCCACGATAATCTGCAGGCGCTCTTTGGCAACGCTTGCGGATTTGTTTTTCTTGCCCTTGAAATAATCGAGGAAACTCATCCTTTAGCCCCCCTTGAACATCCGTGAGAAGAAACCCTTCTTCTGGGACGTCATGAAACGGTGTTCCCGCTCCTCACCCAGCAGGCGCGCGACGGCGTCTTCATAGGCCTGGCCAGCATCGCTGTCCTCTTCGAGGATGACGGGCAAACCCTGGTTTGACGCATTCAGTACAACCTGGCTTTCGGGAATGACACCCAGCAGCGGAATTGCGAGGATCTCTTCAACATCCGCTACAGACAGCATCTCGCCCTTTTCAACACGGGCCGGGTTGTAGCGCGTCAGAAGCAGGTGTTCCTTGACCGGATCCTGGCCCATTTCGGCGCGGCGGGACTTGCTCTGCAGAATGCCCAGAATTCGGTCGGAATCCCGGACCGAGGACACTTCGGGGTTGGTGACCACAATCGCTTCATCGGCGTAATACAGCGCCATCAGAGCACCATGCTCAATGCCGGCGGGGGAGTCGCAGACGATGTAATCGAAGGTCTCGGAAAGCTCGTTGATCACCTTCTCGACGCCTTCTTTGGTCAGTGCTTCCTTTTCCCGGGTCTGGGAGGCGGGGAGAATGTAGAGGGTATCGACCCGCTTGTCGCGGATCAGGGCCTGGTTCAGGGTTGCTTCGCCCTGGATCACGTTGACGAAGTCGTACACCACGCGACGCTCGCAGTTCATGATCAGGTCCAGATTGCGCAGGCCAACGTCAAAATCGATGACCACTGTCTTGTGGCCCCGTTTGGCAAGGCCGGTGCTGATCGAGGCGCTGGTGGTGGTTTTGCCAACGCCGCCCTTTCCTGAGGTAACGACAATAATTCTAGCCAAGGTTCTGTTCCTGTTTCTCGGTGGATTCGTCGTGTCTGCCGAATTGTCCGGTCAAGTTATTGTATTCAGCTCCAATATCAGGCCTTGTCCAGTGGCGTTACCACCAGCAGGTCGTCCCTGAGCTGGATTTGCACAGCGCTTTTCCAGCCATTGTCCTGAAGATCTTCGGAGATTTTATAGTGTCCCGCGATGGACACAAGCTCCGCCTCAAGGGATTGGCAGAAAATTCGTGCGGATTCTGCCCCATGGATGCCGGCCAGCGCCCGGCCCCGGAGCGGACCGTAAACATGGATGTTGCCTGCCGCCAGCACTTCGGCGCCGGCCTGTACCGGCGCCAGAATAACCAGGTCGCCTTCCGGCGCGTGGATCTGTTGGCCGGAGCGTACAGGCTGGGAGATGATTTTGGCTGGAGGTGGGTCACCGGCAGCGCCAGTAGAGGCTGTGCCAACCGCCGCTTCCGCTTCCTCCGCGACAGCCTGCTCCGCTTCATGGGCGCGGTCCTGCTGGCCGTTGCCCGGCAGCAACGCCAATGCAGCTCCGCGGGCCAGGCGGCGCTGGTCGTCGCTGCCACCGCGCACGCCAATGACGTGGATGTTGTTGCGCCGACAGGTACCAATGATTTTGAAGAAATCCAGTTCGCTATCCAGCCCCTGGTATTTCTCGAGACTGATGATGAGCGGAATGTCCTTGAAGAACCCCGGTGCCTGGCTGATCTTGTCTCGCAGTACGTCTTCGAACTCGCCGTCGTCAAAGTAGTAGAGCTCCAGGGCTGTCATGGACACGCTGGCGCTTTTTAGCTGAAAACCCTGTTTTACCCCGGAGGTGGCGGTATCGCTCATGAAGGAGTCTCTTCCCTGGTGATGTTGTCGGTTGGGTTCGGGCGTTGCCGGAGCGGCACGCCTTCAAATCGGATGCCTGACCATCCGGTACTGATGAACTGTCGGATGTTGCCGTGGCTCTCACCGGTCGGGTCGTCCAGAACCTGCTGATAGTGCTCGGCAAACAGTCTCAGTGTGTCGACTTCACTCAAATTGCAGTACTGGCCCAGACCAAAGATCCGGCAGGACCCGGCATTCTCGCCTTCGGCGTTTACCAGCGGGCCGTTCCGGAAACCACAGGGCTGATACTCGAAGTGCTGTTCGATCAGGGCCAGGGAGTCTTTGAAGCTGGCATGGCCAGCGTCCAGGGATGCCAGGTGAATCCTAACGGCATCGTTAACGCTCATTATTTGTGTTCCTGCTTGGGGCCTGTCTGATAGAGCGCCTTCCACTCCTCGTAGGGCATGCCGTAGATTTCCTCGCGGGCCTGGGGATCAGAGATCTCGAAACCCCGCTCATCCGCTTCTGCCCGATACCATTTCGACAGACAGTTACGGCAGAAACCCGCCAGGTTCATCAGGTCGATGTTTTGCACCTCCGTGTTTTCTCGCAGGTGCTTGACCAGGCGACGGAAGGCTGCGGCTTCAATTTCAGTGCGTTCTGCTTCAGGAATCGGATTGCTCATATTGGCCTCGCAATGGTTGATGCGCCGTTTATCAGGAATCCTGACATTCTCTGCATGTTAGCTTAAGATACAAGGCTGTATAAATGTACAGAAAATCGACGCGAGCCCTCTGATTATGCCACAACGCAAGATCATCCATGTGGATTGTGACTGCTTCTACGCGGCCGTGGAGATGCGGGACGATCCCAGCCTCCGGGAGGTGCCGCTGGCAGTGGGCGGTGATGGTGGACGGGGCGTGGTAACCACCTGCAATTACAAGGCCCGAGCTTACGGTGTGCGTTCGGCGATGCCCGGCAGCGAGGCACGTCGCCTTTGCCCGGGCCTGGTGACCGTCCCGACGGATATGGGACGCTACCGGGCGGTCTCACAGCAGGTGATGGCGATCCTGCGGGAAATGACGGATCTGGTGGAACCGCTCTCTCTGGATGAAGCTTTTCTGGACGTTTCCGATGTGAACGATCACAAGGGCAGCGCTACGCTAATGGCCCGACACCTACGGGAGCGGGTACGCAGGGAAGTGGGTATTACCATTTCCGCCGGCGTGGCGCCCAATAAATTTCTCGCCAAGATCGCCAGCGACTGGGAAAAGCCGGACGGGCTCTTCGTGATCCGCCCGGAGGACGTTGAAGGTTTCGTGCAGGGATTGCCGGTGGAGAAGCTGTTCGGGGTAGGGCAGGTGACGGCCTCGAAACTCCACGCACTGGGGGTCAAGACCTGCGGGGACATGCAGGCGCTTGGGGCTGATGTGTTAATCGAGCGCTTCGGGAAGCAGGGCTACCGCCTCCACGAAATGGCCCACGGCCGGGATGACCGGGCCGTCGTGGTGTCGCGGATCGCCAAGTCAGTCAGCGTCGAGCGGACCTTTTCCCAGGACTTGCCGGACATGGCCGCCTGCGAAACCGTTATGGCCTCCCTGGTAGCCGACCTCAACCTTCGTCTGTCGCGCAAGGCGCGCAGGAAGCCGATCCATAAACTCTTTATCAAGATCCGCTACAGTGATTTTTCAACCCATACCCTGGAGCGGGTCCGGGAACAGATCAAAGAGCCCACCATGGAAGATTATCTGCCGCTGCTGGCGGAACTGGTGACCAACCGGGAGCGACCGGTTCGGCTGTTGGGGCTCGGTGTGCGTTTCCGCAATGATGACGCCCCGGTTACCCAGTTGCGGTTGTTTGACTAGAAGTATAGCCAGCTCATGGCCATGTAACCCATCAGCCCGCCGATCAGGGCGCCCGCAGCGACGTCGCTGGGGTAGTGCAGGCCCAGGACCACCCGCGATGCAGCGACACTGAGGGTAAATGGCAGCACCATCATTGCCAGAGCCGGTTCGGCCACGGTCAGCATAACCTGGAAGCAGGCAGCGTGAAGGGTGTGGCCGGAGGGAAAACTGTAGCGGTCCAGGGGTGGTGTGCCGCAGTCGATGGCAGGAAAGGATATGAAAGGGCGTTCCCGGATTAGCCAGCGCTTCAGAAGCTTGTAGCTGACGGTACAGGCAAGGCCGGTCAGCGCCATGAGCAGGGCCAGCCCGGGTCCCGACGCCGGATAAAGAAAGGGGATGGACAGGATCAGGGCATACCAGAACCAGCCGTCACCCAGTCGGCTTACCAGCCGGAAATAACCAAGGGCTGGCCGGAAACGAACAGCGCGGTTGATAGACTGGCAGAAAGCGACTTCCCGCTGGTCTGCCAGTTCAAAGAAGCGAGACGCTTTGCTTGTTGATGGCATGGTATCCGGCCTTTGCGGGTTGATTGAAAACCAGTTGTTCAAACTGTTCGATCTGGGAATTCCAGCTCTGTTCCAGGGCGTCCAGCCTTGCCTGGGCCCTGATACGGTTCAGCAAGGTCGGCTGATCGGCCAGTCGGAGTGCACTGTCCACGTAAGCCTCGTCCTGATCCAGTGGCACCTTCATGCCGTTTTCCTCGTGGCGGATGTGTTCGGCTGCTGCCGCGTCGTCAAAGCTGACAACACCCAGGCCGCTGGCCATGGCCTCCAGTACCACGTTGCCAAAGGTGTCGGTCTTGCTGGGAAACAGGAACAGATCGCCCGAGGCATAATGTCGGGCCAGGTCGTCTCCCCGCCGGGTGCCGCAGAACACGTAATCGGGGTGGCGCTCGGCCAGTTGACGCCGAAGCGGGCCGTCGCCAACAAGGATGAACCTGGCCTGGGGATGAAGGCCGCGGATGCGTTCAAAGCAGGCGACCGCCATGCGCAGGTTTTTCTCCGGCGCGAGCCGACCCACATAAAGGATGGCGCGGTCATTGGCCTGCAATCCCCAGGATTCTCGTAGTGCGCTGTCACGCTTATGGGGCGTGAAGCGATGACAGTCGACGCCCCGACTCCAGAGACCGGTTGCCGGGATGCCCATGGCTTTTGTCGTCTGCTGCATTTTTCGGGTGGGCACCAGGGTGATGGCGGTGCGATTGTGGAACCAGCGGCCGTAGAGACACAGAAAACGCTCAAGCATGCCAACGCCGTAGTAGCGGCTGTAGCTGTGGAAGTTGGTGTGGAAGCCGGAACTGACCGGAATACCCGTCTGGCGCGCAGCTGATGTGGCAGCGACACCCAATGGTCCCTGGGTGGCAACATAGAGTGCGTCCGGGCGGTCGCCGACCAGGAGTTTTTTCAGGTGGCTGGTCCGGGCGAGGCCAAAACGCAGGTCCGCGTAGCCAGGCAGAGGCAATCCGGTCACCACATGCTCACGGGTGAACAGGGCCTCGCCGGCGCTGGCGAAGTTGCCTTTGCGCTCATGCTGCTGCCGTGGCCGTATAACCGTCACCCGGTGCCCACGCTGCATCAGCCCCTGGCAAAGATGCCTGAGCGTATTTGCCACACCATTGATTTCCGGCGGAAAAGTCTCCGAAACAATGGTAATGTGTTGTTGGCGCCGGGTGGCCTGCATGGTCTCGGTCACGGTGTTTCCTGTGCTTCCTTTGACATGCCCCTACTATGAAAAGCTGGCATGACAGTTATGCGACACTCCCGTGACATTCCCTTTACCCCTTAACCGAACCGAATCGGAGACGATATGCAAACGAGAAAGCTTGGCAAGACGGATCTCGACGTTACCCTGATTTGCCTGGGTACCATGACCTGGGGCGAACAGAACACCGAAAAGGAAGCGTTTGAGCAACTGGATTACGCGGTAAACGAGGGCATCAACTTTATTGATGCCGCAGAGATGTACCCCGTTCCGCCCCGGGCGGAAACCCAGGGGTTGACCGAGACCTATCTGGGAAACTGGCTTGCCAGCAGAGGCAAACGCAACGACCTGGTGATTGCCTCCAAAGTAGCGGGGCCGGGCAATGGCCTGAAGTATCTGCGTAATGGACCCCGCCTTACCCGCGATCACATTCTTGAAGCCTGCGACGCCAGCCTCAAACGCCTGCAGACGGATTACATCGACCTTTATCAGGTGCACTGGCCGGATCGCAGCACGAACTTTTTCGGCAAGCTTGGCTATGAACACAACCCCGAGGAGTCCTTCACGCCCATCGAGGAAACCCTTGAGGCACTGGATGAACTGGTGCGCTCTGGCAAGGTGCGGCACATCGGGCTGTCCAACGAGACACCCTGGGGCACTACGGAGTACCTCCGCCTGGCTGGCGAGAAAGGCTGGCCGAGGGTGGCCAGTATCCAGAATCCTTATAACCTCCTGAATCGTTCATTCGAGGTGGGGATGGCGGAAATTGCCCACCGGGAGCAGACCGGCTTGCTGGCTTATTCGCCTCTGGCCTTTGGCATGTTGTCTGGCAAATACCTCGGCGGGAAGTGGCCGGAAAAAGCCCGAATGACCCTCTACGAACGTTTCAGCCGTTACACGAGTGGCCGTGGTATGGATGCCACCCGGGCTTACGTTGAGCTGGCCCGTGAAAACGGCTTGTCCCCTGTTCAGATGGCGCTGGCGTACGTTAACAGCCGCAGTTTCGTAACCAGCAATATCATCGGTGCCACGACCATGGAGCAGTTGCGGGAGAACATCGGGTCGGCGCAAGTCTCTCTTAGCCCTACAGTACTCGAAGCCATTGAGTCTATCCATCAGGAGTTCACTTATCCCTGTCCCTGAGTTCGCTGGTTTTCGGCTTTTACCTCCGGTCATCAGGCGCTGGCCGGAGGCGCTGTTACACTCTGAAATATCGGGGATCATAAATTGACAAAAACATGCTGATCTCGTGACAAAAAGTCGGCGTCTTTGTGTGCAGATTCACATCTTTCCGGCCTGTAATCATTAGACTTAAGCCTAAGGTATCCGTAGACTCCCGTGTCGGAAAAAAGGTCTCAGGCAGTGTCATGATTATTCGCATCTTTGTCGCATTACTCGCTCTCAATCTCGTTGCTTTCGTCGTTCGCGCCGAAGCGTCCGAGCGCGTATTCGAGCAGGTCGAGAGCACGACAACCAGCGAGCAGATCTTCGAAGTGCAGGAACGGGTATCCGGCGATTTCGAAGAGGACAGTTCTGACGCCTTTACTGAAATCGGTTCCCGCTTGCTGAGCCTGACGCTTACCCGTTCCAAGCACTCCGGCAAACACTACGCATCTGATCCGGCACAGGCTGACCATGGCATTGCACTTCTGAATGAGGGCGCCTGCCTGAATCTGAAGTGGAACTTCTGAAACTCAAACCCCTGTTCTTCAGCCCCTGACTCCCCCAAATCGGACAAACCGCAGAATCATGATCTGGCGCATTGTCTGTGTCCGATCGACGTGTGATCATCGCCGTTAGCATGCTGATTAGCCGATAAGGAGCTTGGTAATGGCGGGTGATAGAGGGCAGTTATCGAATGATGTGAATGCCTGCGTTGATGAGGTGATTCGCCGGGTTGGCAAGGAAATCACACTGGGGTTGCCGCTCGGGCTCGGGAAGCCGGTCCGCTTCGTGAACGCGCTGTACCAACGGGCCAAGGACGATCCGGAAATTCGTCTGCATATTGTGACGGCGCTGTCGCTGTTGGCGCCAAAGGGTGGTTCCTCACTGGAGAAGCGCTTCATGGGGCCATTTGTAGAACGCCTCTATGGTCGAATCCCGGAATTGGCCTATGCCCGTGATGTCTCCGCCAATCGCCTTCCCCAAAATGTCCAGGTCTCGGAATTCTTCTTCAAGGCCGGTAGTTACCTGAACAATCGTTCCCAGCAACGGCATTATGTTTGTACCAACTACACCCACGCTGTTCGCGATCTGATGGCTGTTGGGGTCAACGTGGTCGCCCAGATGGTGGCGCCAGGCGAAGCGCACGGACAGCCCGGGCTAGTCAGCCTGAGTTGCAACCCCGACCTGACCCTGGACCTGATTCCGCTGCTGCGGGAGCGGGAAGCAGCCGGCTCGCCGGTTGCTCTGGTGGCCGAGATGAACAAAAACCTTCCCTGGTTAGGACACCATGCGGCCATCGAGGCAGACCGTTTCGATGTGCTGCTGGATCAACCCTCCAGCGATTACCCGCTGTTCTCGGCCCCCCAGATGTCGGTCAGCCCGGAAGACCACATGATCGGGTTTTATGCCAGTACCCTGTTAAAGGATGGAGGCACCCTTCAGGTTGGTATCGGCTCACTGGGCGCTGCTCTGGTCCACAGCGCGATCCTCCGGCACAGTCACAACGATGCCTGGCGGAAAGTGTTTGATCATCTGAACGTTGACCAGAAGTTTCCGGTGGTCAGGGAAGATGGTGGCACAGGGCCCTTCGAAAAAGGGCTTTATGGTTGCAGCGAAATGATGGTGGATGGTTTTCTGTACCTGATGCAGGAAGGCATACTCAGCCGTGAAGTGTACGATCATGCTGGTCTTCAGGCGTTGCTCAATCGTGGTGACATCAGCGAGGAGGTTTCGCTCGCGACGCTGGATGTCCTCCGGCGGGAGAAGCTGATCGATAGCCCACTTCGGGCAAAGGATGTCCATTGGCTGGCCCGACATGGAATTTTCCGGGATTCCGTCGAATTCAAGGGCGGCCGGCTACGGGTTGGAGACCAGTCGGTGGAGGGTGACCTGGATAACCCGGAAGCCCGAGAGGCCATCGAAACGCTGATTCTTGGTGAGCGGCTGACGGGTGGTATCGCCATGCACGGCGGTTTTTACGTTGGTCCTGAGCAGTTTTACCAGTACCTCCGCGAGATGAACGACGAGCAGCGTGCAAAAATTTGCATGACCAGCGTGAATTTCATCAACCACCTGTACGATCACCCGTTTGGTGACCAGAAGCTGAAAGCCGCGCAGCGCGTTCATGGCCGCTTTATCAATTCGGCCATGATGTACACCCTCAACGGCGCCGGAGTATCGGATGGCCTTGAGGATGGCCGTGTGGTCAGCGGTGTTGGCGGTCAGTACAACTTCGTTGCCATGGCCCACGAGTTGCCGGGCGCCCGTTCGATCCTGTCGCTGCGTAGCACTCGCTCATCCCACGGCAAGGTGCTTTCCAATATTGTCTTCAATTATGGTCATTGCACCATTCCCCGGCACCTGCGGGATATTGTGATCACCGAGTACGGAATTGCTGACCTGAGGGGGCAGTCCGACGAGCAGGTTTTCCTTCGGCTGATCCGCATTGCCGACTCCCGGTTCCAGCAGGAACTCCTGAAAAAAGCCCAGAAGGCAGGGAAGGTGGATCCCGGGTTCAAGCTGCCTGCCGACTGGTGTAACAACACGCCGCAAGCAATTCGGCGCGCTGTTGCGGCTGCGGGGGATGCCAGTCTGTTCCCGCCGTTCCCGTTTGGCAGGGACTTTACCGACGAAGAGCTGACGTTGGGGAAAGCCCTTAAGGGGCTCAAGGCCGCAACGGCCACTCGTCGTGGTAAAATATCGACCCTGTTACAGGCCCTCCGGGCCCGGGATGACGAAGGCCGTTATGGAGCCCTGCTTGAACGCATGGGGCTGAGCGACCCTTCAGGATTGCGGGACAAGCTGGATCAGCGACTGGTTATTCATGGCCTGCAGCAGCTCGAAACACCACCGGATACAGGAAACTCGAAAACCTGATGACAGCTTCACAAGCAAGACCCGACGTTTTTACCGTTCACTACGTACTGAAAAACAAGATCGGCGAGCTGGTTGATACTTCCGAGGGCAGTGAGCCTCTGCACTTTGTCTACGGCAGCCCTGAGATTATTGAGGGAATCCAGCAGGCGGTGAAAGACCGCAATGTTGGGGATTGCCTGGAAGTAACGGTGCCACCCGCCATGGCGTATGGCGAACACAAGCCGGAACTGGTGCGCAAGGTGCCGCGCTCATTGTTCGAGGGCATTGAGAACCTGCAGATTGGTATGAAGTTCCAGACCAATACCGGCGATGAAGCGCAGATCGTGCAGGTTGTCGGGATCGACGGCAACCTGGTAAAGGTGGATGCCAATCACCCACTGGCGGGATTCACCCTGTACTTCGATCTGGAGATCGTCGGCCGCCGTGAAGCGACGGAAGATGAGGTAGCCCAGGGACGTCCTCTGTTCTGAGCAGATTTGTTTCCTGCTGGTCGAACTTGCCACTGTAAACCCGCGTTAGGCCGTCGAGCACTGTTTGTCGCAGGCTGGCGGCCAGCTCCGCGGTCGGCACTTCCTCTGGCGATTGCACCGGTTCGTGGAAAACAACGTCGACCCGTGCAGAGGGCTGTCTGAGCATTCGCAGCAGGTGGCTGTGGAACTCATCCTCTCCGATAAAGGGAGCCAGATGGTCAGGTCGGCCGTCTCTGCGATAGGTAACGGTCACTGGCTGGATTGGTGTTTTGCTTTCCGGGGCGGCCCTGAGCAAGAGGCCATGGAAAGGCAATACGGTCAGGCCTGCGCTGGTGGTTCCTTCCGGGTATACCAGGACATTCTCTCCGGCCTGCAAATTTTCGATGATCTGTCCCCGAACGCGTCGAGCCTGGCCTCCCCCGCGATGAATGAAGAGCGTGCCGGCCTGTCGTGCCAACCAGCCAATGAGCGGCCACTGGCCGACCTCCGCTTTCGACAGGAAGCGAATCGGCGCGAGGCTTCCCAGAATCGGAATATCCGACCAGCTGATGTGGTTGCTGACGAATAGTACGGTATCGTTCGATGGCGAGCCGTGCTGATGAATGTTCAGTCCCAGGCATCGGCAGGCCCATCGGAAGCAGAATCTTGCCCAGGGGGTACGATCAATGGTTTTGCGGGTGACCATTTCAGTGATCCGCAAACCGGCGGCCAATAGGGTGGTGGCCGCCAGAAATGCCACAAAGGCCGTCACGCGAACGCAGAGTCTCAGCCAGTTCATTGATCAACCCCCAGGATTCAGGACGCCGTGCGCATGAAGTGTCGGCTGTAACGGCCGGCCAGTTTGCTGACTTCCAGCAAGACCAGCAAATCCGCACAACGAAAATCCGGATCCCAGCAGGGTTCACCGCAGACCCGGGCGCCGAGGCGCATGTAGGCTCGGATCAGGGCGGGGACGTCCACAGGGCGATCGTTGTCCCGGGTGTGGGTCAGGTGCGGCATTGCCCGGAGCGGTTTGACCAGAAAGGCCGGGTCGGCCAGGTATTCGTTCTGGAGATGGCGGGCGATGCGCCAGGCCTTTAGCCCTCCGTCGGACATACCGATACTCGCGCAGCCGATCATGTAGTCAACACCGCGTTCAACCAGATATTCGGCGACTGCCGACCAGAGCAGGCTGATGGTTGCACCGTTGCGGTAGTCCGGGTGAACGCAGGTGCGACCCAGTTCGGCGATGGTTCCAGGGAGTTTGTACAGGGCGCTCAGGTCGAACTCGCCGGCGGAGTAAAACCCGCCAACGGCTTGCGCGTCTGCCTGATGCAGGATTCGGGTGGTTGCGACCAGATCGCCGGAATCCAGGTCGGTTACGATCAGGTGATCACAGACGGTGTCGAACTCGTCGGCGTCGATTCCTGGCGTCTGTGCGCCCAGATCGCTGCCATACTCTTCCGAGAAGACCCGGTAACGCAGCCGCTGGGCGGCCTCAACCTGTTTCGGGCATCGGGTCATGTCGGTTTTCAGGCGACGGGCGCTGCGGCGGGCTTTCGCGGTTTGTGTGGTCATGGCGTCGTCTCTTTTGTTTCCATTTCCCGACAAGCCTATGAAGCCGGTATGACACATCGGTGACCGCGACGTGACGTGTCTGTGACACCAGGGGGTGAATGGGCGTTTGCGGGAGCTGTGTCACAGGGTGTAACGAAGCACCGGTTCCATGTATATTTCTGAATAGCATGTATAATTGCTGTTACAGCAGGTTGCCTGTATTGTCAGGTACACAGAATGACCTGAAACCGGAATAACAAAACCAGAGATGGATGGCGTGGAACAGACAAACGAAAGTTGGCGAATTCTGATTGTCGAAGACGACGAGCGGTTGGCGGAATTAACCCGCGAATACCTTGAAAGCAACGGGTTGACTGTCTCCCTGGAAACTCACGGCGGCCCCGCAGTAGAGCGGATCCGTAACGAACAGCCTGATCTGGTGGTGCTGGATCTGATGTTGCCGGGTGAAGACGGGCTGTCTATTTGCCGTAGGGTGCGCCCCTTCTATTCCGGCCCAATCATTATGCTGACTGCCCGCACTGATGATCTGGATCAGGTGCTTGGTCTGGAAATGGGGGCGGATGATTACATCGGCAAACCAGTCAAGCCGCGGGTTCTGCTGGCACGCATACGTGCCATGCTGCGTCGGGTTACCGAGACCGGGCAGGGTGCGGGTGACGAGGCAGGCGGCGAAGAACCGGTGCGTCTCCAGTTCAACGATCTGGTCGTAGACCGCTCCATGCGCGAAGCCTGGTTGAATGATGAAAGCATCGATCTGACCAGTGCCGAATTTGATCTGCTCTGGTTACTGGCGAGCAACGCCGGTCGCGTACTCAGCCGGGAAGAGATCTTCACCGCGTTGCGCGGCATTGAGTACGATGGTCAGGACCGTTCCATTGATGTTCGCGTGTCCCGGATTCGTCCCAAAATCGGCGATGACCCCATCCATCCGCGGCGCATCAAGACCGTTCGCAGCAAAGGCTACCTGTTCGTAAAGGAAGCCTGACGATTCAGTCTCTGGAGCCGGTGTGCCCCTCGCCCGCACGCCGGTGTTCCATGCCAGGGTTGGTATCATGCCCCTGAAGTTCTTTCTCAAGATCTACGCCCGCCTTGCCGGCCTGACTGCGTTGGTGGTCCTGTTATGTGTCCTGCTGTTCACCGGTATCAATACGGTACGCTCGCAGTTCTGGCACGAACGATTTCCTGAGCCCCTGATGCGGTGGTTGGCGACTGCTCCGGCACCCGTTCAACAGTATCATTGGCTTACATCGACAGTAGACCTTCGCGTCGGCGCTCCTTCCCGGTTCAACCTGTCCCCGGTGGCCCTGGAGCGGCTTGGTTACGGCCAGGTGGTTGGTATCGAGAGTGACGTGGGATATCGGGTACTGGTTACCGGGCTTGCCGGGGAGGTTTTGCAACTTCGTCTGAGCGAGCCATACAGGGATGTATCAGAGACTATAGGAATGATCTTCCGGTGGCATCTCGATTCAGCCTCGGTGGACGATCGTCTGAATGTTGCCTCTCAGATGGCCCGGTCTCTCAACGTGGAAGTCTACCCTCTGGACGATGCCGACCTGTTACCGGACCCGGACGTTCTGGATCAGGTTGCCGAACGTGGTCTTGCCTTCTATACCGACGATTCGGACGGTTGCGGCCGGGTGATTGTCCAGCTTGCCGATGGCGAGCTTTACCGGATCGATATGCCCCCTGCGTTCAATGCCTGGGCATGGCCGGTTGTCCTGCTGCTGGTGCTGGTGCTGGGTGGGGTGCTGGCTGTCGCCCTGTTCCTCGCACTCCGGGAGGTTGATAGCAATCTCAGAACTGTCGAGTCGGTGGCGGTGCGAATCGCCCGTGGCGAAATGGGTGCCCGGGTCCAGGCCGGCGAAGGGACGCTGGTGACGCGTCTGGCCTCGTCATTCAACGGGATGGCCGAGCACATACAGCGCCTGGTACAGGTGCAGCGGGAAATGATCCACGCCGTATCTCACGAATTACGTACCCCGGTGGCCAGGATTCGCTTTGGCGTCCAGATGATTGAAGACTGCCAGGACCAGGCTGCGCTTCAGAAGCAGCTGGATGGCATTGATGGCGATATCCAGGAGCTGGACGAACTGATCGACGAGATCCTGACCTACGCCCGACTGGAGCAGGGTGGCCCGGTATTTTCGCTTCAGGAAAATTCGGTCACCGATATTGTCCGTCAGGTGGTTTCTGAACAGCAGATGGTTCGGCCCGAGTTGGATATTGAGGGAAACATTGATGAGATCTCCGAGCGCTGGGCGTTGTCGGATATCGAGCCTCGCTACCTGCATCGGGCGATCCAGAATCTGGTGGGCAACGCCGGCCGCTATGCTGCGGGCAAGGTATTGGTAAGTTGCCACTTTGATGAGGACAACTGCCGCATCGACGTTGAGGACGATGGGCCCGGCATTCCCGAGGAAGACTGGGAGAAAGTCTTCACCGCGTTTGCCCGTCTGGATGACAGTCGCACCCGTACTTCCGGAGGTTACGGCCTTGGTTTGTCTATTGTACGCCGCATCCTCTACTGGCATGGGGGCCACGCTTTTGTCAGTAGAAGCGACACGCTTGGGGGCGCAAAATTCAGCCTGGTCTGGCCAAGAAAAAAACCTGTGGACTCAATTGTGTGATGCAGGGCTCATTGCCTCACCTGATGTAACAATGCGACTACACAAGCACTACGGAAGTTTTCCGCTGCCTGATGAATAATCGAAAGCGTAAGGGATGACTTTTGAGGTTGTAGTTCTTACGAACTTTCCTTGTTTCATTCGTCATTTGAGGGCCGGTTTTTCCGGCCCTTTTTTTATGCCTGTTCCCAAATTCCGTATCGGTCACCCTTTACCGGCTGCTCTGCTGTTAGAATCCTCGAAAACAACAGGAGGCCATTCATGACCCGTTATCTGCTTGCCATCGATCAGGGGACAACCAGTTCCCGAGCCATTGTCTTCGACCAAACGGGAAACAGCGTTGCCAGCGATCAGCAGGAATTTCACCAGTATTTCCCCAGAGACGGCTGGGTAGAACACGATGCTCGAGAGATCTGGGACAGCACCCTGGCGGTGTGTCGTGGAGCGCTCGAAAAAGCAGGCATCGAAGCCTCAGAACTGGCGGGCATTGGCATCACCAACCAGCGAGAAACAACGGTAATCTGGGACAGGGTAACTGGCGAGCCGATCTACCACGCCATTGTGTGGCAGGATCGACGAACGGCGTCCTGGTGCACCAAGCTGAAATCTGACGGCCATGAGGACATGGTTGTCGACCGTACCGGGCTGTTGATTGATCCTTACTTCTCGGCCACCAAGATAGCCTGGATCCTGGATAACGTGGAAGGTGCGCGGCGTCGGGCCGATTCCGGTGAACTGGCATTCGGGACTGTGGACAGCTGGCTGCTCTGGAATCTGACTGGTGGCAAATCCCACTTTACCGATGCCACCAATGCGTCAAGAACCGCCCTCTTCAATATTCACGAGCAAGACTGGGATGACGACCTTCTTGCCCTTTTCCGTGTACCCCGCGTCCTTTTGCCAGAGGTTCTGGACAGCTCTGCAGATTATGGCACTGCTGAAACGCGGTGGTTAGGTGCTCCGGTGATGATTGCCGGTATTGCTGGAGATCAGCACGCGGCCCTGGTAGGGCAGGCGTGCTTTAGTCCTGGCATGGCCAAAAGCACCTATGGTACCGGTTGCTTCCTTATGCTCAACACCGGCGATGACGCCGTTCGGTCCGAGAACCGGCTGCTGACGACCATGGCCTATCGCCTGAACGGCAAGCCCTGTTACGCGGTGGAGGGCAGCATTTTTGTCGCCGGTGCTGCCATGCAATGGCTGCGGGACGGGCTCAAGTTGATCTCTCACGCCAATGAATCCTCGGCCCACGCGGAGGCAGTCGGAGTCGACAATCCGGTGTACCTGGTCCCGGCGTTTACCGGTCTGGGGGCACCTCATTGGGACCCGCACGCACGCGGCGCCATTATGGGCCTGACCCGGGATACTGGAATTGGCGAGATTGTTACCGCAGGCCTTCAGTCGGTCTGTTATCAGACCAAGGATCTGGTGCGTGCGATTCAGAACGATGGTGCCCGACTTGAATCGCTGCGCGTGGATGGCGGTATGGTGGTGAACGACTGGGTGATGCAGTTTCTGGCCGACATACTGAATGTCACCGTTGATCGGCCGCGGGTAACAGAAACGACCGCTCTTGGCGCGGCCTACCTTGCGGGGCTTCAGACCGGTGTTTTCGATAGTCTTGAACAGATTTCCGGGCTGTGGGAATGCGAGCGGCAGTTCCACCCCGAAATGCGCCCGGCTCTGAGAGAATCGCTTTATGCTGGCTGGCTGGATGCCGTTGAGCGGGTCTGCAACAACTAGTTGGTGGCCTCAGGAGGTGCGTTCGAAGGCGATCAGGTGATCAGCCTCGACTCGCACCGGAACATGCTCGCCCAGATTGAAATCCAGGTGGCTGCGGAACAGGGCCTCGAATTCCGTGTCTTCGGAGCACCGGAAACGGTACAGGGTTGAAGTGCCGGCAAAGGTTTTTTCAACGACCTTTGGCTGCAGATCCGAATCAGGGTCGTGGACAATGTCATCAGGGCGGATCAGCACGTCCACCAGGGTGCCGGGCTCCCATCGGTAGGCCCGGTTACCATGGATCACGCCCAGTTCGGATTCGATAGTGTCCGGCCCGAGGGCGGTGCCCGGGATAAAGCCGCCCTGGCCGACGAAACTGGCCACGAAACGATTCGCCGGTTCATGGTAGAGGTTGTAGGGGACATCCCACTGCTGGATCCTGCCGTTCCGCAACACCGCGACCTGATCGCACATCGCGAAGGCTTCCTGCTGGTCGTGGGTGACCAGGATGGCACTGATGCCCAGAGTCTTGAGAATTTCCCGTACATCCAGGCTCAGGCGCCGGCGCAGATCCGCGTCCAGGTTGGAAAAAGGCTCATCCAGCAGGATCAGGGTCGGTTCGGGTGCCAGGGCGCGTGCCAGAGCAACCCGTTGCTGTTGGCCGCCGGATAGTTCGTGGGGGTAGTTGTCGGCCAGGTCCTGCAGGTGCACAACATTAAGCAGCTCCATGACCTTTTGGCGCTTTTCTGCCTTTTTCAGGTTGCGCAGGCCAAACCCCACGTTGTCAGCAATGGTCAGGTGTGGAAACAGCGCGTAATCCTGAAACACCATGCCGATTCGCCGTTTTTCCGGCGGTAACGTGCGCCCAGGCAGGCTGATGGTCTGTGATTGCAGGCAGATTTCGCCACCGCTGAGCGGGAGAAAACCAGCGAGGGCGCGCAGTATGGTGCTTTTGCCGCAGCCGCTGGGGCCGAGAAGGCAGCCGATGTCGCCATGACTCAGGGCAAAGCTGACGTCCTTGACCACGGAATCCCCGCCGTAACCACAGGACAGGTTATTGACCTCAAGCAGCCAGTCTGCCGGAGATTGCGCGGTTATGCTCATGAATTAGTCCAGACGATTCAGGATGAGAAATTCAAGCAGGGCTTTCTGTGCATGCAGACGGTTTTCGGCCTCGTCCCAGACCACGGACGCGGGGTGTTCCATCATATCGGCGGAGATTTCCTCGCCACGATGGGCAGGCAGACAATGCATGAAGAGCGCATCCTTATCGGCCAGAGCAAGCAGTTCCGGGTTGATCTGATAGCCACTGAATGCTTTTTCGCGAGCCTTCTGCTCGTCTTCCTGGCCCATGGAGGCCCAGACATCGGTTACCAGAAGCTGGGCGTTGCGGGCTGCCTCTGCGGGATCCCGAACGACCTTGACCCGGTCTCCGTGGTCCTTTAGCAGTGCCTCGGCCGGTTCGTAACCTTCGGGGCAGGCAATGTTCAGGTTGAAATCAAACTGGGCGGCAGCGTTGATGTATGAGTGGCACATGTTATTTCCGTCGCCGATCCAGGCCACCGTGGCACCACGGATGCTGCCACGGTGCTCACGATAAGTCTGCATGTCAGCCAGCAGCTGGCAGGGGTGGAAATCGTCGGTCAGGGCATTAATTACCGGGACCCGGGATGCTGCTGCGAACCGCTCCACGGTTTCATGGGCAAAGGTGCGGATCATCACCGCATCCACCATGCTGGATATAACGATAGCGGAGTCTTCAATAGGTTCACCGCGGCCAAGCTGCGTATCCCTGGGCGACAGGAACATTGCGGAGCCACCAAGCTGGGCCATGCCGGCTTCAAAGGACACTCTGGTTCGGGTAGACGATTTCTCGAAGATCATCGCCAGCACCCGGTTTTTCAGGGAGTCCCGAACCTTGCCTTGCCGCCACTCGTTGCGCAATGCCGAGGCATGATCAACCAGGCTTTCCAGCTCGGTGGTTGTCATGTCATTCAATGTCATAAAATGTCTTGCCGCCATGGGATGGCCCTTATCTCAACGAACCCCGCAGCTGGCGGGATTGCCTGAACGTTGGCTGAAAAAATGGGGCATCAAGTCTAGCCCTTCGAAGCAGGTATGACAACGCTGTAACAGGGCTGGAACTGCAGGCGTTGCGCGAGGTCAAATCAAGGTGTTTGGTGAGGGGTTCGGCACCCGTGTACAATAACGCCAGGAAAATAGCCGTGTGGCAAGACTGTTCCAACAGAGGTAAATGTTCATGGATATCAATGAAACTATCAAAAGCCAGCTCGAAGAGAATCCGATCATCCTTTACATGAAGGGTAGCCCTCAGGCGCCACAGTGTGGATTCTCTGCCAAGACGGTACAGGCAGTGATGGCTTGCGGCGAGCGCTTTGCTTTTGTGAATATCCTGGATAACCAGGAGCTTCGTGAGGCCCTCAAGGTTTACTCCAGCTGGCCGACTTATCCCCAGCTCTATATCAACGGTGAGCTGGTTGGTGGTTGTGACATCGTTCTGGAAATGTCCGAGAGCGGTGAACTGGCCAAGCTTGTAAAAGAGGCCGCGAAGCAGGCAGAAGCCTGATACCGTTGCTGATCAGAGCCGTTTCGGGGTAAATAACAGTTCGACCTCGAAGCGGTTTCGGTTTTCGCCATCTTTCGGTGGCTGGGGGTAGGGGCTTGCTGCCAGAGCCGCCCGATATCCAGCTTCGTCGATAGTCCTGATACCTGTAGAACTCAGCACCTTTGCCCGGGTCAGGGCACCATTTGCCAGCAGTTGCAGTTCCACTTCCATGGCCACTGTCTCGGTCAAATCCCTTAAAGCCGGTACTCTCAGTTTTTCCAGCTCCCGTGCCAGGTGGATGGCCAACTTGACCACGTAAGGGTCCAGTTCGGCCGGCGACTCAGTGATCCGTGTTACCTTTTCGTCTGGATTTTCCGGAGTCGGCTCTGGCTCTGCACCGGCATTGGCGCTGATGCTTTTTTCGGCCGCCGGGCTTTCGGGAGAACGGGTATTAGTCTGCTCACTCGGTGTTGTGGTTTGCGGTTGATTTGTAGTGACAATTTCCGGCTCCGGAGCGGATTCGGGGCGCGGAGGATCAATCTCGAAAGGTGGAATCCTTGATGTGGTCGGGCTCGGGCTGGAGTTCTCAGGCGTATTCGCTGTGGTTTCACGAGCGCCCCGAGGTACCAGCTCGAAACGGACACTGTCCTTATGGGTGACCGCCTGTTCTTCCACGGGGGCCGGGATACCTGACAGCAGCAATGTGTGGAGGAATAATGCCAGAGATACTGCCAACCCCAGACGGTAAGGAGCCGGCAGGACATGTGGACTGCTTTTTTCAGGCATTGGCGTCAGGCAGTCTTGCTCCGCAGGGTGCCGACGACCGCATCAAGGGCCCGGTCAATCAGCGCCCCCTGCTCAAGCAGGGTCAGCCGGCCGCGCCGCATTTCATGAGCCAGTTCAATTCGGGTTTTCTCAATAACCTTCAGCCCCATCCGGTTCACAAAGACAAAGCAGTCTGCTTCGTCAATGATGGCGGATAGCTTGCACCGGAAATTGGCGCCATTCACGAGACGGAACTCCACCCAGTTGCCGATCTGCAAACCATCTATCTGAACGACATACTCAGACACGGCTGCGTCGTCCAATTCTTGCCGCTTGTTGGTCTGTTTTTGGGAAAGGTTTTCTTCATCCTCGTCGGGTGAAGGTGTCGCATTGGGTCGAGGCTCAATTACTGCATTGGTTCGGAAGGCTTCCGCCAGTTCGTGTTTCAGTTGTCCCATCATTTCATCGAGCTTGGACGAATTGTAGGAAACTTCTTCAAGGCCTGACCTGAGTGATTTCAGCAAGCTTGGAACCACCCGCACCCATTGGTCCCTCTCGTCGTCCTCTTGATGGGGGTGCAGGCACCAGATGAGATCATCAACAACCTTTACTGTAGAGTTCCAGCGATGTTCGACATCGTCGCGCAGATAGGCAAGGAAAAGGACACGGCTCCAACCGTTCATCAAAATGTCGTGCACCGGTTGCGGCAATCTATAGCGCGACACCTTCTCTTTCAGCAGGTTGTCGACCGTTTGTTGTGCCGCCTGGGATTTGATACGTCCTCTTTCCGACTCTCGGGTTCGCTGCTCTACAAGTGACGCCTTGCGGTTTTCGCGCTCGAGAAACTCTTCGAACTCCTGATTCAGTTTTTCGAATAGCGAGACGTCACCATCAAACTCGTTGAGAATGCGTTGTACTATGTTGTGAATCTGGTCGTAGAGCTTATCCTTTGATTTTTCGTCACTATTGCTCCAGCCAATCCCTGCACGGGCAAGCGAGTTAAGGAGCCTGCGAGCCGGATGTGTGGAGCGACTGAAAAAGCTCTTGTCCCGAATGACAACCTTAAGGATTGGTATCTGCAGACGACTGATGAGTACCTGTACAGGTGCCGAGAGATTGTAGTCGTCCAGGATGAATTCAAATAGCATGGAGACGAGGTTAATCAGGTCTTCATCGACCTCGTTCAGTGCAGGTTTTCGCCCATCACCATGGTCAGCCTCTTCCTGGAGGAGTTGGTGTACCAACTGCCTGAGGTCTACACTTACAGGTTCTCCATCACTCAGATTGCTCTGGTTCTGCCAGGAAGCGTTGGCAATTGGCAATGCATTAAGCAGGCTTGCTAACTCAGAGTCCCCGATAACTCTCACTGCAGGATCAGATGCTCTTGGGGGTATGCCCGCGTTGGCCCTTTGCAATGCCAGCATCTGGCGAATTTGCTCGAAGACGGCGCTGCTTCCTGCATATTCCTGGCTGCCGTCTCGGGTTGATGTGTCTGCCGTGTCCGGCTCGCCTTTGGCAGAGCTCGCCGTCTTCGCCCCAGAGGCCTCGTGCTGCTTACCGGCTTTCCCGTGATACCTGAAATTCGGAATGATGCCGGCCTGAATCAGTATGCGATTGGCTTCGTCCAGAAGCATGCCCAGATTGGAGACAACGTAGCGGTCAAACTGCTTCAGCAGAATCAGACGTTCCCGAATCTGGATTTCCAGAGCCTGTATCGCCTCAGTAAAGGCGCTGCAAAGATGTTCAGGTGCCATGGGATTCACCGGTGATTCTTCGGTGGCTTCCGGGTACACCTGGCTGAAGCGGGTCTGGAGTTGAAGCAGGGGGCCCTGAAAGTGCGCTTTCGCCTTGGTGATCATGGCGTTGAGCGCAACCTGCTCTTCCAGGTCGTCATTGCCAACCAGGGAGAGAGTATCTGCGTTGGCCTGCTTGCTCAGGTTTTCCTCTTGAAGCGGGCCGGTATGAGGGGGATTGGCGAAGTACTGGGCTACGGTGTTCTGAAAGTGCCGCTCTACACCCTTCCGTTTGATGCGTATTTCACGCATCGCTTCGAAATACCGGTTTTGTTCATTATTGCTGCGGGCATTGTTGGCCAACTCGAACAGCGAATCGTCGACGGCGTCGAAGGCGCCCTGCAGCAAATCACCGAGTCCGGCGACAACGGTGTCCCGGATGCGGGTGACCTCCGCAGGAACCGGTCTGTTACTTCCGGCTTCCCTGTGCTCGCGGAGGTAATGTATGCCGGACTGCTTGTTCATGGCAGACTCCTGTTTACGCCTCAACCGGATACATGACCGAGCGGGTAATCCTTGAATTCTCGTTATTGGTTAAATTTACCGCATTTTATCCAAAGTTAACATGACCAAACGCTAACGTGAGAGCAAATTCAAAAAAACATGGGGTGCCGGAAAGGCACCCTCATGCAGCTTGCTGACTTGCCAATGAGTTTTCTTTCAACTCACATAGACCGGGCCGATACCCATGCTCCAGATGACGACGCTGATGGCAAGCAGAGCGACAAACATTACCAGACCCACAGTCAGGACTGATGAGGCAAACATGAAGCCCTTTTCCGCGGGTATTTTCATCAGGATAGGTAGGCCTTCGTAAAGCAGGTAGACTGCATAGGCAACAGCTACCAGGCCTGCCAGCATGTTCACCCAGATGTTCGGGTAAGCGGCAATGACTCCGATCAGGAAAATGGGGGTCGCTGTGTAGGCGGCCAGGGTCACGCCTCTGGGCGTTCGCTCCGATGCGTCATAAGTGGCTGCAAAGAAATCAATGAACTTGCCCAGCACAAAGATGCCGGCAAGCATGGCCCCATAAAAAAGCAACGATAGCTGTAGCGCACTCGTCACCGACAACTTCGTAATCTGGCCGTCACCAATCTGCCAGCCTACCTGGGTTGTTCCTATGAAACCGGCAACCGCTGGAATCAGTGCCAATAACAGGATATGGCCGGCGTATAGCTTTGTGACGGACTCGGATTCATTGCGGATCGCTTCCCACTCCTGGTCAGGATGGGCGAGCAGGCCAAACGTGTGTGTCAGACTCATGGACGTATTCCTTGTGATTGTTTTTGTTTCGCACGCTCCTTCAGTGTTGGTGGGGGATCAACGGGGGTCAAGCTGGCGGTTAAATTTTGATCTTTCTAGAATGTGGGGCGCTATAACCGAAGAGTCTATAGCGCTATCCGGAGGGAGGTTTCAGGGGGTTACTGTTTCAGTGACAGTGAGCGCTTTTTGCGTTTTTTCGGGTGCACAATGGCTGCTTTCACGACGTTGTCCTTGATTTGAAGAACCTCCACCCGGTGGCCGTCCACTTTCAGGCAGACGTTGGTGTCGGGGATGTTCTCAAGGGTTTCTGTGATCAGGCCATTGAGCGTTTTCGGCCCGTCCGTGGGGAGTTTCCAGCCCAGTGTCTTGTTGATCGTGCGCACCGCAGAGGTGCCATCGATAATAAAGGTTCCGTTATCCTGCGGGATAATGTCCGGGCTGGTGGCAGCATAGTCTGTCGTGAAGTCGCCGACGATTTCTTCAAGTATGTCCTCGAGGGTTGCCAGACCCAGCACGTCGCCGTACTCGTCTACGACAACACCAAACCTGCGCCGACCCTTCTGAAAGTTGATCAGCTGGGTGTTCAGGGGCGTGCTTTCCGGAATGAAATAGGGCTCCTGGCAAAGCTGCATGATCATGGCCTTGTTGATCTCGTCCTGCTGAAGCAGCTTCGAGGCGCTGCGCAGGTGCAGTATGCCCTGAATGTTATTGATGTCGCCCTTGTAAACCGGAAGCCGCGTGTGTTGGCTGCTGCGCAACTGTCGCAGGATCGTGTCGGTGTCATCTTCCAGGTCGATACCGACCACCTCATTGCGCGGCACCATGATGTCATTTACGGTCACTTTCTCCAGATCCAGAATGCTGACAAGCATGTCCTTATGTTTGGCTGGTATCAGGGCTCCGGCCTCGTTCACCAGGGTTCGGAGTTCTTCCCGGCTAAGGTGGTCGTTGGCAGCATCGGCGGCGGAAACCCCCAAAAGTTTCAGTATGCCGCCGGTAAACAGATTTACGGCCCAGACGATGGGATAGAGGATTTTGAGCAGTGGCCCAAGTATGTAGCTGGCTGGAAAGGCGATTTTCTCGGGAAACAGCGCCGCCAGGGTTTTCGGGGTGACTTCCGCGAAGATCAGAATCACGATTGTCAGCAGTATGGTGGCGATGGCGATGCCGGCATCGCCCCAGACGCGAATGGCAATAACGGTTGCGATCGACGATGCAAAGATGTTGACGAAATTGTTGCCAATCAGAATTACGCCGATCAACTGGTCAGTGCGTTGCAGCAAACCCTGGGCGCGCTTGGCACCTTTATGGCCGGTTTTGGCCATGTGTTTCAGGCGGTATCGGTTCAGGGACATCATCCCGGTTTCAGAGCTTGAGAAGAAACCGGAGAGCAGGATCAGTCCGACCAGGAGGATAAACAGCGCGGTAAGCGATGTTTCGTTCAAAAGAGGTGTCCTTATATTGCTGACAAGTAGCGAAAATAGGGTTTTGGCGAGTGTCGTGTCAAGAGAATACCGGGGGCTCCAGGTGGTCAGCCGCCGCGCTGGAAGATCAGCTCCAGCACAAACTTGCTGCCGTAAAAGGCCAGCATCAGCAGTGCGCAGCCTGCGAGTGTCCATCGGCTCGCAGTAATGCCACGCCAGCCTTTTGTGTAACGGCCGACTAGTAGCGCCACGAAAACCAGAAGGGAGAGGATGGAGAACAGGGTCTTGTGAGCGAGGTTCTGGGCAAAAAGATCTTCTATAAAGAGGGCGCCGGTCACGATTGCCAGGATCAGCATAACAACGCCTGCCCAGACCATTTCAAACAGCAGGGACTCCATGGTCTGCAAAGGTGGCAGGTTACGAACCAGCAGGCTGTTGTAGTTGTGCTTTAGTTGGCGATTCTGGAAATAAAGAAGGACTGCCTGGATGGCCGCCAGGGTGAAGAGGCTGTAGGCTGTCACCGAAAGTGCGATATGGGAGAGCATGCCATAGCTTTGCTCCGACACCAGTCTCGAGGGACCGTGTGTAACAAGAGCAAGAATGATGGTAAGGCCTGCCAGAGGGTAGACACCCAGGAATAGGCTCTGCACTGGCTTTTTAAGGTTAAGGCCAAGCAACAGAAACACGATCAGCCAGGAAATCAGGACCGAGCTTTTAAAAAAGCTGAAGTCGAAACCTCCGTCGTGGTGGACCGTCTGACCAATCAAAAGTCCGTGGCTGGTAAGTGCGAGAACGCCGATCAGGGTGGTAATGGCGATATTGCTCTGGACCCGGCCCCTGAAATGCAGGGCCTGCAGCGCGGTACCGACGCTGTAAAGAAAAAGAGAGGTGACCGCGAGAATCAGCGTTCCCATGACTTCCTTATTAACCACTGTTCTGACTGGGGATCGGCGCTGGTTTGGGCCGATTTGACCTGGCTGGTCGTTTCAGGGCGATAGTCTGGTTATAATGTCGCGATTATGCAACTGGAATCAAGGAGTCCTCGCCGGCTCTGTCGATTCACGCACTCAATTTATCCGGGGTACGGAAGAGCAACATGTTTGAGAACCTCCAAGACCGACTTTCCGGCAGTCTGCGCAAGATTTCCGGCCAGGCGCGCCTCACTGATGACAATATAAAGGACACCCTTCGGGAAGTGCGGATGGCGCTGCTGGAGGCGGACGTCGCCCTGCCAGTTGTGAAGGACTTTGTCGAGGGCGTCCGCAAGCGTGCTATTGGTCAGGAGGTTCAGCGCAGTCTGACGCCAGGCCAGGTCTTTGTGAAAGTAGTCCAGCAGGAGCTGGAGCGGGTAATGGGCGAGGGCAACGAGTCCCTCAACCTGAATGTCCAGCCGCCGGCGGTGGTCATGATGGCCGGTCTCCAGGGTGCAGGTAAAACCACGACCGTCGCCAAGCTGTCCCGTTTCCTCAAGGAGCGACAGAAGAAATCCGTGCTTGTGGTCAGTGCAGACGTATATCGTCCTGCCGCGATCCGCCAGCTTGAAACTCTTGCTGGCGATGTTGGTGTAGATTTTTTCCCGAGCAGTGCGGATCAGGACCCCGTGGATATTGCCGAGGGCGCCATCGCAGCGGCCAGGAAAAAGCACATTGATGTGGTGATTCTTGATACCGCCGGTCGGCTGCATGTCGATGAACAGATGATGGGCGAAATCGGCAGGTTGCATAAGGCGGTCAACCCGGTTGAGACCCTGTTTGTGGTTGACGCCATGACCGGCCAGGATGCGGCCAACACCGCCAAGGCATTTAATGATGCTCTGCCGCTGACGGGTGTGGTGCTAACCAAAACCGATGGCGATGCCCGTGGCGGCGCCGCCCTGTCTGTTCGCCACATCACCGGAAAGCCAATCAAGTTCCTGGGTGTCGGTGAAAAGTCCGACGCCCTTGAGCCGTTCTACCCGGATCGTGTCGCGTCCCGGATCCTTGGTATGGGCGACGTGCTTTCGCTGATCGAAGAGGCGGAGCGCAAGCTCGACCAGAAAAAGGCCCAGAAGCTCACCAAGAAAATCAAGAAGGGCAAGAGTTTTGATCTGGAGGATTTTCGCGATCAGCTGCAGCAGATGAAGAATATGGGTGGCATCGGTGGTCTGCTCGACAAGCTGCCGGGCATGGGGCAGATGGCTCAGATGGCGCAACAACAGGTGAATGACAAGTCCATGGGGCAGATGGAAGCCATCATTTGTTCGATGACACCTAAAGAGCGCCGTTATCCGGATGTGATCAACAATTCCCGCAAGCGTCGGATTGCCACCGGGTCCGGAACCCAGATCCAGGATGTGAATCGTCTTCTTAAACAGCATAAGCAAATGCAGAAGATGATGAAAAAGTTTGGCAAGAAGGGCGGTATGGCGAATATGATGCGCGGCATGGGTGGCATGATGCCCCCGGGCGGCGGTGGAGGCGGTGGTATGCCTCCGTTTGGCCGTATGTAAAAAGCCTTACATGGAAAACGGGGAAACAACCGGTTTTGCTGTTTTCTTTGGCGCTTTTTTAGCATAGAATAGCGCCCCTTTCGAGTATGGGTCTTCGCGTCAGCTGGTCTTCAGCAGGCGTGAATCGTACAAAGTTCGTACAACAGAACAGGATATTGGTTAAATGGTAACAATCCGTTTGGCTCGTGGTGGCTCCAAGAAGCGCCCGTTCTACCATCTGACAGTCACCGACAGCCGCAAGTCCCGCGACGGTCGTTTCATTGAGCGCGTTGGCTTCTTTAACCCGGTCGCCCGCGGCCAGGAAGAGCGCCTGCGTGTTGATCGTGACCGTGTTGAATTTTGGCTCGGTCAGGGCGCACAGACCAGTGAGCGCGTTGCACAGCTGTTGAAGGCTGCTGAGTAAGACAGCACTGACGCCGGGGTTTATGGCATGACACAGAATTCGCAGGAAACTGTGATCGGCCGGATTACCTCGGTGTTTGGGGTCAAGGGGTGGCTTAAAGTCTTCTCTTACACTGACCCCAGGGAAGGAATACTGAACTATCCCGAGTGGACGCTCGATCTGGATGGCAAACGTATTCCGGCCAAGCTTGAGGAGGGTCGCCGCCAGGGGCAGGGGATCGTCGTCAGGCTTAAAGGTATCAATGACCGTGATCTGGCTCGCACATACTGCGGTGCCGAGGTCAGGGTCTCGACAGCTGAGTTGCCGGAACTCCCTGAAGGCGAGTTTTACTGGTTTCAGTTGGAGGGCCTTGATGTGTATACGGTCAATGATGAGTGCCTTGGTAAAGTGCACCATCTCATGGAAACCGGGTCCAACGATGTTCTGGTGGTACAAGCTACGGCAGGTTCCATCGATCAACGTGAGCGTCTGATTCCGTATCTGCCGGGCGAAGTTGTCCAGAATGTTGATCTGGATTCGAAGCGCATGGTGGTGGACTGGGATCCGGAGTTCTGACGGGTGTGGATTGGCGCAGTCAGTCTGTTCCCGGAAATGTTCGGTGCGGTAACGGATTACGGGATCACGGGAAGGGCAGTCCGGGATGGTCTTCTGACCTTCCAAAGCTGGAATCCCCGTGAATTCACCCATGATCGGCATCGCACGGTAGACGACAGGCCCTATGGGGGCGGCCCTGGCATGCTGATGAAAATTCAGCCGCTCCGGGACGCGATCCGTGCGGCGCGGGAAGCAGCACCCGGCAAACCCTGTGTGGTTTATCTCTCGCCCCAGGGCGAGACTCTGGATCAGTCTGTTGTGGAGTCGCTGGCTGCTGAGCAGCAACTGATTCTGGTGGCTGGCCGGTACGAGGGTGTTGATGAGCGCCTGATAGCGACGGAAGTCGATCGGGAAGTGTCACTGGGTGATTTTGTGCTTTCCGGTGGCGAATTGGCAGCCATGGCTGTCATTGATGCGGTTACACGCCTCATCCCCGGAGCGCTGGGTCATGCGCAGTCGGCAGAGCAGGATTCTTTCGCCGACGGTTTGCTGGATTGTCCGCACTACACCCGGCCCGAAGTTTACGAAGGTCAGGCGGTGCCGGATGTTTTATTGGGCGGTCACCATGATCAGATCCGGCGTTGGCGGCTGAAACAGTCGCTGAGGCGAACCCGGGAGCGACGCCCCGACCTGCTGGAAAGGCGGGTGTTTACGGACGAAGAGCGTGAGCTGCTGGAAGAGATTTTGAACGAACCGGGTGCCTCTGAATGATCAGGGCATTAACAGATTGGGTATCAGGAGCATTACGATGAGCGGCAAGAACAACATCATCAGTCAACTTGAAGCAGAACAGATGACCAAGGAAATCCCTGCGTTTGCGCCGGGCGACACCGTGGTCGTTCAGGTTCGCGTAACCGAGGGTAACCGTGAGCGTCTGCAGGCGTTCGAGGGTGTTGTCATCGGCAAGCGTAACCGCGGCATGAATTCCTCCTTCACCGTGCGTAAGATCTCTTACGGTGTTGGTGTTGAGCGTACCTTCCAGAGCTTCTCCAAGCTGATCGACAGCATCAGCGTGAAGCGTCGTGGCGATGTTCGCCAGGCCAAGCTCTACTACCTGCGCGACCTGTCCGGTAAGGCGGCTCGCATCAAGGAAAAGCTGGGCTGATCAGCAAGGCGCTGAATCGCAGGCAGAAAAAGGCAGCCAAGGGCTGCCTTTTTTGGTGCGCCCGGCACGGGCGCACTCCTGGAGGTGCAAGTCCTCCCGTGAGCTGGCCACAGCGAACGAAGTGAAGCGCAACTGCGGAAGGGTGACCGACCGTGGGGAGGAAGCGTGG